>VOFH01001026.1_pt1 | contig 48764 bp, 73 predicted proteins | sample 5384091 | NCBI WGS metagenome assembly VOFH01 (sample SAMN12384727, study PRJNA508395) | human gut metagenome | isolation source: healthy gut G | host: Homo sapiens
ACGTTTGGGATATCGCTAACGAGATTTACGGCAAAGACGAAAAAGAATGGATCCGAACTACTATATCGTTAAGCTTCCAGGCGAAGACAACGCTGAGTTTATTAACTCCATCCCTTACACGCCAAAATCGAAGCAGAACATGACGGCGTTAATGGTAGCGCGAAACGATGGAAATCATTACGGTGAACTAGTCGTATATCGATTCCCAAAGAGCAAGACCGTCTACGGCCTGATGCAGATTGAGGCGCAGATCAACCAGAATACGGAGATTTCAGGAGACTTCACCCTTTGGAGTTCCAGAGGATCTTCATATAAGAGGGGGAACCTCTTCGTAATCCCGATTGAATCCTCTCTGCTCTACGTAGAACCGGTTTATCTGGAAGCTTCCAATTCGGCAATTCCAGAAGTCAAGAGGGTTAGCGTAGCATATGACGATAAGATTGCTTACGAACCGACTTTAGGTGAAGCGCTAGAGTCTCTATTTGGAGAAGACGCCAACGGCGGCAGCTCTGCCAGCACCGGCGGCGATGATAAAACCAGCGGTACGACCAGCAAATCTGACTGGATTAAGAAAGCTTCACAGGCTTATGATAATGCACAGAATGCATTGAAGAGCGGCGATTGGGCAAAATATGGGCAGTATATGGAAGAATTGGAGAATGCCCCTTAATAAATTGAGCTAGAAGTGAATATGTTTTAATGAATTGGGACATTCAGATTGAATGTCCCAAAACCAATATATAATGAAATGAAAAGGAGGACGAATATGCTGGACTATGATTTAGACAAGATGCTGTTCAGAATACCCGCAGAGAAACACTCTGCAAAGGAGATTACAGAAATTTTAGAGGATCATCCAGAAGTCCAATTCGTTTCCCTGGTTGGAATCGACATCGGCGGCCACGATACCGACGAAAAGATTCCGGTAAAGTTATTCTTAGAAGATATAGACAAAGTGCTGACAAACGGTGTTCAGACAGACGGCTCCAGCGTTGCCCTGCCATTGATAGCAGAGTTGAATAATGCGAAAGTTGATATCATCCCTGACCTGGGTGTGCATTGGTATGTAGACTATAACTTCGGAACAAGGGATATAAGACTGGACTTCCAATTGGAACGCTGAGAATTCCATCCTTCCTCGTCCATAACGAGGACTTTGAGGTTGGATCAAGGGTCATTCTCAGAGATGCCCTCCGCCATTTTAAAGAGGAGCTGATGAGAGAACTGAAAGCACATCCTTATGTGTTCCAGTATATCAAAGGTGTTGACAGTGTTGATGACATTGAGGAATTGGCAATTACCAGCGCTACTGAACTGGAATTCTGGGTCAAGACGCCGGATGACAAGGGCGACAGAGAACAGCTCTTTACTGCGCAGGTCTTGAAGGAGCAGTACTGGAAGAGAACTTACGGCGAAGTGAGAACTGCCTTGGAAGAAACACTGATGTTTCTCGATAAATACAGTTTCCAGGTGGAGATGGGACATAAAGAGGTCGGCGGCGTCAAAGCCAGGATGGGCAACAGCGGCCACTACGATCACGTTATGGAGCAGCTGGAAATTGACTGGAAATATGCGGATGCCATTCAGGCGGCGGACAATGAAAACCAGGTTAAGTATGTGGTAAGAGATATCTTCACCAAACACGGACTGGATGTGACTTTTATGGCAAAGCCATTTGAAGGGGTTGCCGGAAGCGGCGAGCATACCCATCTGGGCCTGGCGGCAAAGCTGAAAAATGGCAAGACTGTCAGTCTGTTTGCACCTGACGACTTTAACAAAGATTTCATGAACCCTCTTGGGTATGGCGCCCTCATGGGTGTCCTCAAGAATTATGAGGTGATCAACCCATTTGTAAAAGTTCCACCAACGATGCCTTTAACAGGCTCAAGCCGGGTTACAGAAGCGCCAGTCTGTATCGTCACTTCTCTGGGAAGAGCCGTCGATGAGCCTTCAAGAAACAGAACCGTATTAGTCGGCCTGATCAGAGACTCCAAGAATCCCATGTCCACTAGATTTGAGCTGCGGGCGCCGAACCCGAAAGAGCAACACCTATTTGGTCATCGCTGCTTCATATCTGGCTATTCTTGATGGAATCAAAGCAGTACTGGCAGCGGGCAAAGGCCCGTCAGAACTGGAGAAATCACTGTCAAAGAAATACGGCGACGAGGATTTTCTATTTGGAAGAGACAGGGAATACAGAAGTGAAGACGACGTCTTCGAGGATTTCACAGAGGAAAGAAAGAAATAAGCTCTTCGGGCAGGCGCCGAGTACCGTATGGCAGAATCTGACCGCCTTTGACAGATACCCGGAGAAACTGAATATCTTCAAGGAAGGCGATGTGATGCCCGAAATTGTCTTAGAATCCTACAGAGAACAGACACTGTCTCAGTGGCGGACAGAGCTGCACGACCGTATCATTCCGCAGACGATGGATTTTATCAGAGGCTGCAAGAAGGCAATAAATACAGTGATGACGATTTCTCAGACTATGACATTAAAAACTGGCTGGAGATTGACAAAATCAGACATCAGATTGCTAAGGATACGATTACAGAAAAGTGCCTGCTGACTAGAGCTAAGGACGCTTTGGACCACAGCCGCTATGACGAGGCATCGGATCTGCAGTTGGAAATTCAGAAGAAAGTCAATGAACTGGCAGCGTTATATATTACATACAAGAAGAATTTATTATAAACAGAGGAGTTAAAAAATGTTAGACATTAAACGAATCAGAGAAGACTTTGAAGGCGTGAAGGAACGCGTTGCATTCAGAGGAAAAGGCGATTTCGGCATAGATAATGTAAAAAAATATGACGAAGAGAGAAGGGCGCTACTGGCAGATGTAGAGGCCATGAAGAACAGACAGAATACTGTATCGAGAGAAATTCCGAAGATGAAAAAAGAAGGCCAGGATACTACTGCAATCATGGCTGAAATGAAAGAACTGTCAGGCAAGATCAAAGAGATGGACGGCAGACTTTCCGAGATAGAAGAGAATTTAAAGATCGCCCTTCTTAACGTGCCGAATACGCCTTACAAAGACGTGCAGTACGGTGAAGACGACGCTGCCAATGTGGAGATGAGAAAATTTGAAGAGCCTACAAAATTTGATTTTGAACCGAAGGCGCACTGGGATATCGGAGAGAATCTCGATATCCTGGACTTCGAAAGAGCTGCAAAGATTTTCGGGCACCAGATTTACCGTATATAAAGGTCTGGGTGCGAGATTAGAGAGAGCTGTAATCTCTTTCATGCTGGATCTGCACACCATCGACCAGGATTATACAGAAATCCTGCCTCCGTTTATGGTCAACAGAGCGGCTATGACTGGAACCGGTCAGCTTCCAAAGTTTGAGGAAGATATGTTCTACGTACCGCAGAAGGATTTTTTCCTGATTCCGACAGCAGAAGTACCAGTGACCAACCTGCGCGGAAATGAAATCATGGAAGAAGCAGAACTGCCGGTGTACTACACCGCTTACACCCCTTGCTTCAGAGCAGAGGCGGGATCTGCCGGCAGGGATACGAGAGGGCTGATTAGGCAGCACCAGTTCAACAAGGTGGAACTGGTCAAGTTTGTAGAACCGGAGACCTCCTACGATGAGCTGGAAAACTCACTGCTGATGCGGAGGAAGTGCTGAAGATTTTGAACATCCCGTATAGAGTGGTCAGACTCAGCTCCGGAGACTTGGGTTTTTCTTCGGCGATGACTTACGATATCGAAGTTTGGATGCCAAGCTATGGCAGATACGTGGAGATTTCTTCCTGCAGTAACTTTGAAGATTTCCAGGCCAGAAGAGCTAACATCAGATTCAGAAGAGGCAAAAGAAAAACCTGAGTTTGTACACACCTTAAACGGATCTGGTCTGGCGGTGGGTCGAACTGTTGCGGCTATTTTAGAGAATTACCAGCAGGCTGACGGCAGTGTGGTGATACCAGAAGCCTTAAGAAAATATATGGGAGTTGACAAGATTACAAAGTAGTCTTGGAGTCGAAGAAACATGTTTAAGATACCAAAATATATTGAACCGGATTTTACACAGGAAAAGTTTGTAAAGGCGCCAGACGTGGTTCTGGCGGCCGCGCCGGTGGATAAGGCGGCGCCAGCAGGCTTTCACGCCACCTCCATCTATCCGGAATATTTTAAGATCGGAGGCAGATGGCTGCTGGCAGAAGACAGCCGCATGGACTGTGTTCCGTCTATGAAGCAGGAAAGATCTTTGTCCGGGAGTTTCGCAATGTAAAGAAGGGCGACAGGGTCGTTCTGGGACGTACTGAAAATTGCGAAGACGGCATTTACGTTCACGCAGACTGTTTCGAAAAGGAGGCGCGCGGTCAGGCTGGCGCTTTTGCCTTCCGCCAGAGCCGGAGCCGGGAAACCGGATTTAGTTACGATTATAAGCAACTGATACAGCTGCTCAAACACGAGAGAGAACACGACGGTTATATCCTCTGGGTCCTGGGCCCGGCCTGCTCCTTTGACGCACAGGCCAGAGAGTGCTTTGCCAGCTTGGTAGAGAACGGTTATGTAAAGCGCGCTGCTGGCTGGAAACGCTCGCTACCCATGATCTTGAGGGCGGTTATCTGGGTACAGCCTTGGGTATGGATATCCGTACCCAGGAGTCCTATCCTAACGGGCACTACAATCATCTGGATGCCATCAACAGAATCAACACCTATGGTTCAATTCCGGCATTTATCGAAGGAGAGAACATCAAAGACGGCATCATTCGCGCTTGCGTAGAGAATAATGTGCCTTTTGTTCTCAACGGATCCATCCGTGACGACGGACCATTGCCGGAGGTATATGAGCACACTTACGACGGACAGGACACCATTCGTTCTCACGTGAGAAAAGCTACGACCGTCATCGGCATGGCCACGGTACTTCACACCATTGCCACGGGGAATATGACGCCGACTTACAGAGTGCTTTCTGATGGCACGATCAGACCGGTATACTTTATATGGTTGACACATCGGAATTCGCCGCCAACAAGCTGGGTGACCGCGGAAGCCTGTCGGCAAAGGGCATTGTGACCAATGTACAGGACTTTATGATGAACGTTTGCAAAGGACTTGGATTGTAATCCAGGTCCTTTGCTGAAAGGGATAGATTTTATGATTACAGCGCTAGGGAAAGCAATCAACAAAATATTCAACAGGCTGACGATTACGGTAGCTTTAATCCTGGTACAGCTGGGATGGTTTGCAGTCCTGCTCTTTAAATTGGCTGACTACGCCAGCTGGATTTCTGTTCTCTTTACCGTCCTGGCAGCGCTGATGGCGCTGTTCGTCATTTGGAGAGACGATAATCCTGCATACAAGATGGGCTGGATACTTCTGATCTGCCTGATGCCTATTTTTGGGGGCCGCCATGTACGCCTTTTTTGGCAATAAACGTCCTGCGAAATCCTTGAAGTGGAGAATCGATCCCCAGGAGGCTCTGCACAAAGACGACTTAAAGCAGGAAGAAGATCTGGGGAAATCATGAACACCAGACTGCTGGACACGGTCAATTACATAGCGCAGAAGGGACCCTATCCGGCATGGACGGATACGAAGAGCAAATATTATGCGGTGGGAGACGAGGTCTATCCGGACATTTTGGCAGATTTAAAAAGGCGGAGCACTTTATCTTCATGGAGTACTTTTATCATTGCAGAGGGGAAGATGTGGGACGGCATCTTTGCAATTTTGAAAGAAAAGGCGGCGGCTGGGTGGATGTGCGTATTACATTTGACGATGTGGGCAGCATCAATAAGACGCCGAAACGGTTTATCAGCAGTTTGGCGCAGCACGGGATCAAAGTGCTGCCATTTAATCCGCTTACACCCATTGCATCTTTGATCTACAACAATCGGGATCACCGGAAGATTTTAGTTATCGACGGTTATATCGGCTATTCCGGCGGGGTTTAATATCGCTGACGAATATATTAATGAAGTCGTCCGCTTCGGCCATTGGAAGGATACCGGCATCCGCCTGGAGGGTCATGCCGTCTGGCACTTTACAGTCATGTTCCTCAATATGTGGAACGCCTTCAAGAAGACGGAAGAGGATTATGAAACGTTCAGGCCGCACATCTGCCACCCTGAAGAATTCGGCAGTGACGGTATCATTCAGCCTTACTCTGATTCTCCTCTGGATGACGAGAACATGGGTGAAAACGTCTATCTGGAGATTCTCAGCCAAGCCGAGGATTTACGTCTATATTTTCTCCTTACCTGATTATCGATAACGAGATGCAGACGGCCTTGTCTTTGGCCGCCAAAAAAGAGGAGTGGATGTCAGAATCGTTACGCCGGCCATTCCTGATAAGAAAATGGTCTTCCGCTTGACCAGATCCTATTACAGGCCGCCGATTAAAGCTGGGGTCGAATATACGAATACACGCCAGGTTTTATCCATGCTAAAAGCTATCTCAGCGATGACAGAATCGGCGTTGTGGGCACCATCAATATGGACTATCGCAGCCTGTTTTTTACATTTTGAATGCGGTACTTTGATGATCGGCTGTGAAGCACTCTACGACCTGAAAAGGGATTTGTAAATACCTTTTTTCTCTCTCTAAGGAAATCCACCACGAGGATTGCAGACGGGGCTTTTCGGCGTCCTCTTTGACGGCGTGCTCCGCGTACTGAGCCCGTTACTGTGATATTAAATTCAGATGGTTAAAACGTGCCGCATGGTATTCTTTAAGGGGGAATTATGAACAAAGTAGACAAGTTTTATGAGGTAAAGAATCTGCTGCAGTGCCCGATTTGCGGCAAAAAGTCAGATTTCACGCCGGCGGTTTGGTCTGCAAGCGAGAACACCGCTTTGACATTTCGACCAAAGGTTATGTCAACCTGCTGCAGAGCAGTAAACCGCTGAAGGGTTATGATCTGGGCTTTTTGAAAGCCGTCAGCGTTTTTTCAGGCAGGCTACTACGATCATATTGCAGAGGCTGTCATTTCTGCGGTATTGTCTCACCATCCTCTGGAGGTGGTTTTGGACGCAGGCTGCGGAGAAGGATTTTATTCAGAGCCTTGTGTCAGCGGACTGAGGCCCAGGTACTGGCCTTTGATATCGCATCTGACGCTGTCAAAGTAGCAGCAAGAAGTCCTGCGCTCGTCAAATGGCTGGTAGCGGATATCACCCATATTCCAGTTAAGGATGGTCTCGTCGATTGTATTTTAGATGTCTTTACCCCGGCAAATTATGGAGAGTTTGGCAGAGTCCTCAAAGAGGATGGCATTGTCGTCAAAAGTAGTTCCTGGCGATCATCATCTGAAAGAGCTGCGAGAAGCGGCCCGCAATCAGATCAGAAAGAAGGAATATGCAAATGATGAAGTCCTCGATTATTTCGCGGATCATTTTGAAGTAGTAAGTTCAGTAACAGCCACGAAGACAATGACCATTGCAGCTGATGACTTGAAGGATTTGATTCAGATGACGCCTTTGCTCTTTGATGTGGATAAGGCAGCCGTCGACATCAGCAAAATCCGGGAGATTACCGTAGAAGGCGAAGTGCTGGTGGGCCGGAGGAAATAAGTGACTTGTCTGCGGTTAAGGTGAAAAAAGATATTTGAGAAAGCGGAGCAAAAGGTCAGAGTTAACCTTTTGCTCCGCTCTTTGATTAGAAAAGTAAAGGTTCACTTTTTGTCGGTGCCTTTGCTGCAGAGGAAAAATACCCGCAGGCAAAGTCGTGAAATTTCTTCATAGCAGGAGTAAAGACCAGGTTTTGCGCCAGACCAGTCCCAAAATTCTTTTCTTCTTCGGTCTTGTAATGGCAAGGGCCGTTACCTGATCAGACTCCACACTTTCGGCTGAAGTCCTTGTAGTGATGGAGACGCCGTAATTCTCGACGACCATCTGGTCGCGCAAGGTATAGTCGCATTCCATGATGCTGTCCGGGACAAACCCTGCGGCCTCGCAGATAGTAGAGATAAACTGCTGCAAGTTGGTGCTTTTGCTCAAGTTGATAAAAGGCTCAGCTCTGCATTCTGACAAATCAACCGACCTTTGCCAGCCAGGGGATGGGATTTGTTGACCAGCAGCACCATGTCGTCTTCATAGAGAACTTTGCTTGTTAGGTTTTCGTTGTCTAAACCGTTGAGAGCGCCCAGATAGATATCGATAGTCCCATTCAGCAGCGCTTTGATGTGGTTGCTGCCTTCCATGGAGTAACGGTCCATTTTGATCGACGGGTGGGCCTCGCTGAAACCGCGCAGCAGATCTTTCAGATATGGGGACTGAGAATCCCCAGAGCCAAGTGGCGGTCGTCATTTCCCTTCAGTGTAGAAAGCGTCCGCTGGCCGTTTTTCCAGAGCAGTAAAAAAATCTGTTCCACGTAGGGAAGATAAGCCGCGCCGTAAGGAGATATTTTGATATTGCGGCCCTGCCTGATGAAAAGAGGCACGCCCAACTCGTTTTCTAGCTTCTTGATGGTGGAGCTGAGGAAGGCTGGGAGATATGCAAGGCGGCAGCCGTCTTTGAGACGTGTTCAGTCCGCGCCAGCATCAAAAAGTACTTCAGTTGCAGCAATTCCATAAAACCTCCAAAAGATAGATTTGCGTTTATGTATATATAATTGATTATATCTTGGACTGCATAAAAAACAATGATATCTTTAGTGTACGACAAACTGCAAACCAGCCAGAGGCGGGACAGTTTCAGCATAAATTCTGCCAGGCAGATTACCTTCGGTTCTTTGGACAGAAGGTCATAGTAAACTATTATCGTAAGAAAGGAAGGCGTCATGAAGAATAGATCCATTCGCATCGGTGTAGATGTAGGCGGCACCAATACGGACATCTGCGCCATCGATGAATACAGCGGGGAACTGATGGTGTACAAACTGCCGTCCTCTCTCCACGATCAGTCAGATGCTGTGGTTGCTGGCATCAAAGTCGTTGCAGAGCAGCATCGGTTTGACGGCAGTGAAGTCAGTCGTTTCATGCATGGGACGACGGTAGCCACCAATGCGATCCTGGAGGGACGGGGAGCAAAAACCGCATTGATTACTACAGGGGGATTTCGTGATTTGCTGGAAATCGGCAGACAGAAACGACCCGACCTCTATGACCTGCAGGCAGACAAGGTCAGGACGCTGATTAATCGCAGCCTTCGCTTTGAAGTTGAGGAGCGGATGGACTACAAGGGGCAGGTGGTCAGGCCGATTGATCGGTTTGCAGTCAGGGAACTGCTGGAAAAAATCAAAGACAGCGGCGCAGAATCCGTTGCCGTCATGCTCCTCAACGCATACCTGAATCCGGAAAACGAAAGGCTGCTCAGAGAAGAGATTGAGGAGGCGCTGCCAGAGGTGTTCCTGACCATCTCCAGCGATCTCTCCAAACAGTTCCGCGAGTACGAGCGGCTCTGCGGAACAGTGCTCAACTCCTTTGTCGGACCGGAAGTAAAAAATACATGAACAACCTGAAGGAAACTCTCGGGAAAATCGGTATTCAGAACGCCTACATCAATCATTCTAACGGCGGACTCATGTCCATCGCCGAGTCCATGCAGTTTCCGATCAAAACGGGCCTGTCGGGGCCTGCGGCCCGGCGTGGTGGGAGCGCAGTATATTACCGCGCTCATCGGAGAAGAAGATCTGATTACTATCGACATCGGCGGTACCAGTACGGATATCAGTCTGGTAGCAGGCGGCAGATTCGAGGCTTCAGACGAAAAAACCATCAGCGGTTATCCGGTGCGGATTCCTGCTATTGATATTTCTACCATTGGCGCTGGCGGCGGCATCGGATGGATTGACAGCGGTAAGATCTTGAAAGTAGGTCCGCAGAGTGCCGGTGCAAATCCGGCCCTGCCTGTTATGACCTCGGCGGAAGGGAAGCGACCATAACAGATGCCAGGGTGCTGCTGGGGCATCTGAATGGGGAGAGCTTGCTTGCAGGCAGGCTGCCTATCAAAAAGAAAATTCCCAGGCGGCAGTGCAGAGACTGGCGGAGCAGATAGACATGGAACTTCTGGAGACGGCAAAGGGCATCATCGCAGTGAGCAATTCTAACATCGTCAAGGAGATTAAGAATGTCACTGTGGCAAAGGGCTACAAACCCGAGCGATTTCTGCCTGGTAGCCTTTGGCGGCTCCGGCCCGCTTCATGCGGCAGAGCTGATGGAAGAGATGATGATTCAAAAGCCCTGATTCCGAAGACACCGGGACTTTTGGCTGCCTATGGACTTTTGACGGAAAACATGCGCAGAGACTTTGTACAGACCAAAGTCACAGACCTGCACGGAGACAGTTTTGCTGTATTAAGGAAAGAATTCTGTATTTTGGAAACAGAAGCGGCGGCCTGGTTTGACAGTGAAGAAATCCCTGCAGAAAAACGCGCACTGGAATACTTTCTCGATATGAGATACAAAGGGCAGAATCACGAGATTCGTGTGCCTTTGGACATGAAAGAGGTCAAAGACAGCGGAGCGATTGCAGAAGCCTTTATCAAAGCTTATGAGAGACTTTATTCTTTCAGCACGGACGACATGATGCAGATTGTCAACTTCGGCTTATCTGCCGTGGGAGACATCGTTTATCCGGTGATTACAGAGGAGGAATTTGCAGGATCAGACGCATCAAATGCCATCATTGGCAGCCGTTGGGTTTATCAGGGCGACGGCGTTTTTGCCGATTATCCCCTCTACGACAGGGCAGCTTTGCAGAATGGGAACGTGGTCAAGGGACCGGCCATTGTAGAACAGATGGACAGTACGACTTTGATTCTAGTGGGGCAGAAGGCGACAGTAGATCAGTATCTAAACATGGTCATCGAGAGGGAGGCATAGAGGATGAAAGAAATTAATTCCATTACGCTGGAGATTATCGCCAACAGCATGACTTCTATTGCGGAGCAGATGGGGGTCATTCTTGCAAAGACAGGATACAGCACCAATATTAAGGAGCGAAAGGATCTTTCGGTGGCGATTTTCAGTCCTGAGGGCAAGCTGCTGTCTTTGGCACAGCATATCCCCCTTCACTTCAGTTCTCTCTCAGGCGCGGTAGAGGTTTTGACGGAGAAGTATGATCTGGCGAATGTCCACGAGGGAGACATCTTCATCGCCAACGATCCCTATACGGGAGGAGGTTCTCACCTGCCGGATATCGTCTTGCTGCGGCCGGTGTTCTATGAAGAGAAGCTAATCGCCTACATGGTCAACACGGGACATCATGCTGATAGAAGTAGGAAGGGAACGACGATATATGACGAAGGCATGCGGATTCCAGTGGTCAAGCTCTACGACCGGGGCAAATTGGTAAAGGACGTCTCTGACCTGATCATGCTCAACTTCCAGATGAAATATGAGCGCCAGGGCGATTTGAACGCACAAGTCATCACCAATCAGTACGGCGCGGACAAATTGACAGAGTTAGTAGAAAAAATCGGTCTGGACACTTATGAAGCGTTCTGCGAGAAGTGGCTGGACTACGGCAGACGCAAAGCAAAGGCCGCCGTGGCATCTTTACCTGACGGAACATACGAATTTGCAGACTATATGGACGACGACGGTGCGGGACATCAGGATCTGCTGATTAAAACGACGGTACTCGTCAAAGGGGAAGATATCACCTTTGACTTTCGGGGAACCTGCCCACAGGTCAGCGGGCCTTATAACTGCGTCCCCTGTGCTCTGAAAGCCACGGTCTATTATTCCCTGATGTCGATCATGGACAAGACCATTCCTGCAAACTCTGGTTTTTGACAGCATCCACATCCTAGCAGAGCCTGGCAGCCTGGTCTGGGCAGAAGAACCGGCGCCAGTGGCAGACAGGAGACGACCTCACAGAGAATCGCAGATGTCATCTTCGGCGCTTTTGCCAAAATGGATCCGAAGATGGTCACGGCGGCCGGTAACGGAGCGATGTCCTTTTTCTCCTTTGCCGGAACAGACGCCAGATTTGAAAGGCCGTATATCTACGTGGAGACCATTGGCGGCGGCGCGGGCGCCAGATATAACAAAGACGGGCTGGATGCCGTCCACGTCCATATGACCAATACTTCCAATCTGCCGGTAGAAGCATTGGAGATGGAATACCCTCTGATGGTAGAAAAATACGCCCTTCACGAAAACAGCGGCGGTGCAGGAAAATATCGAGGAGGCATGGGTATCGTCAGAACCATACGGATTCTGGAAGAAAGCCGAGACACGATGTTAGTGGCAGCAGCCCAGAGAGATCCCGCAGAGCGCCGTGGGGTCTTTGCGGCGGTGACAGTGGCGGAACCGCGGCGGTGAGGATCTATCGCGATGGGCAGATCATATCAGACAATCCAAAGCCGAGAAACGTAAAACTGCAGGCAGATGACATCGTGGAAATGGTGACAGCCGGCGCCGGCGGCTACGGGCCTGCAGCAGAAAGAAATCCTCAAGTTGTAAAAAGAGAGTATGAGGAAGGCATTGTCGATGAGAAATGGATTGCAGATGCCGGAATTGTTAGTGAAATTTGAGACGGCATGCCGTCTATGAGGTGACAATATGGAAACAAATACGAGAAAATTAGTCAGCCTGCCGATGGCGCTGCTGACCCTGGTCATTGTAGCGGGTATCATGTCTGTGGGACTGGCGGTACTGAAACTCAATACGATGGTAACCTTTATCCTGGCTTTGGTGGCGGTGTGTATTGTCGCTATCTGCCTGGGCATGAAACTGGAACGCCTGCAGGAGATCATTCTAAGCGGCTTTCGTAAGTTCGCTCTGACAGGTATGATTCTCATTTCTGTGGGCATGGTGGTGGGAACCTGGATCATTTCGGGTATCGTCCCTTCGATCATTTACTATGGGCTGCAGATTTTTACGCCGTCCTCTTTCCTTGCGGTAGGTTTTTGATCTGCTGCATCATATCGTTCTTTACGGGTTCCTCCTATGCATCTCTTGGCACCATGGGCGTAGCGTTTATGGCAATCGGCTACGGGATGGAAATCAATCGGGCCTGGTCGCCGGCATGGCGGTGTCTGGCGCAGTCTTTGGCGATAAGATGTCGCCCTTTTTCTGATACGACCAACATGGCGCCGGCGGCTTCAGGCACCGATATCTTTGCCCATATCAAATCCATGTTTTATACGGTGATTCCCTCTTTTGTTATCACGACGGTCTTGTACTTCATCATGGGATTGAAGTTTAATGCTGCTTCGGAGGAATCTCTGCAGAGCATCAAAGCCATCGTGGTTGCCCTTGACGAGAGTTTTACGATTTCGCCGCTACTGTTGATTGTACCGGTGTTCACCATCATCCTCGTCGCAAAGAAGATTCCGGCCATGATTGCCTTGATCATCGGCGCACTGGCGGGCGTTATCGCAGCGCTGATTGCACAGCCGCAGTTCAGCTTTAACGAAGTGGTGACAGCCATGTCTGTGGGATTTGTCGGGGAGTTTGAAGAGGAAGCACTGGCCTCATTGCTGAACAGAGGCGGTATTTCGGCCATGATGTCCACCATTGTCTACTGCATCTTTGCTCTTGAACTGGGTGAATTGATGTATGAAATGGGAGTGCTCTCGGTGATTTTGGATAAAGTGAAGGACAGAATTTTGAAGCCGTGCAATTTGATTATCGCCACACTGATCTCCTGCCTGGCTACGGTCATGCTGACAACATCACAGTACATGGCTATTTTGCTGCCGGGAGAAGTGTTCCGCTCATCCTATGAGAAGGCCAACATGGCGCCATACGTGCTGTCAGGACTTTAGAAGACGGCGGTACGATTTTTTTCCTTCCTGGTACCGTGGTCGGCAGCAGCCATATACAGCTCCGGTGTGTTGGGTGTTTCCACGCTGCAGTATCTGCCCTATGCCTTCCTGCCGCTGCTCTGCCCAGTCTTTGCCATTCTCTGTGCCGTTACGGGCATCGGAGTTTTTGGACCGCGAGGGGAAAAGTCTGCGGGGCAAGACTACGAGGAACGCTGCTTAAATAAAAAAGGTTTCAAAGGTGCGTTCAATATTCATATTTTTCTAGTTCGTTGGAATAGTGAAGAGCCGGTAAGGGATATGCCGGCTCTTTAAATTGCACTGAAATTATCTTTTGTTGTGTAGTTATTCTCATAGACCTAAATGTAAATTGATGTAAAATAAAAATGTAATAATTTTATATTAATTGAAAAAGGAGGAACCATACATATGGAAACCATAGACACCAAGGGTGGACTTCTGACGGCAACACCAGAAGCGAGGGCATCTCTTCGCAGAGAGTATAAAGACAGTGTTTTCCGGCTGCTGTTTAATAACAAGGAAACTGTAATCAATCTGTACAATGCGATTGCGGGGGAAAGAATACACCACGGAAACCCAGGTGAACTTTACGACCATAGAGGATGCCGTGTTCAAAACAGAAAAGAACGATATCGCTTTTCTGCTTGAAAATACTTTTGTCGTATTGCTTGAGCATCAATCTTCGCCTAACAAAAAATATGACGACCAGAGATTTGATCTATTATTCGACGATTCTGCAGAGGATGTATGGGATGAGCGCTTTTTGAAGGAGAGATGCGTCAAAAATTCCCCGCCCCGAATTCATCGTTCTATATAACGGCGTGAGGGAGATGCCTGATTACCAAGAGATGAAACTGTCTGATAATTTTTATGACCATGAGGAAGAAACTGGTTTACAACTGACCGTAAAAGTGTACAATATAAATAACGAGTGCATAACGGAGCGATGCTCCTATGCACTGATGTCGCCCGCAAGGGGGCGACGCTTTGCAAGGTACGTTCTTTTGAAACATTCGGAAGGAATCTTGAGGTGATGGAACGATGCAGGACTTTACAGGAGTACAGTCAGTTTGTCGGTATTGTACGAGAGTATGCGGAAACGCAAAAACTGAGTGACAGCGTTATGGCCGAAATCCTGCAGAAGTGCAGGGCGGAAAACATACTGAAGGAGTTCCTGGAAAAATACGGAACGGAGGTCATCGGGATGTTGTTCGAAGTGCTGACAGAGGAAGAGGCCCGGGAATTGTCCAGACAGGACGGATTTGAACTGGCGGAAATCGCCGAACTTACTGACTTGCCGTTAGATGAGATTGAGGGGCTGTAATGCTTCTAAGTAATATGGAAGAGAAACAAGGTGGTGATAAAATGTGTAGGAACGAGAAAAGGCGAAACGATGTATGGCTCCATGCAAAGCCAGTATGATGAGCGACACTTGCATGGAGTAGATCGGCGTCGCTGAAACGAGATTGCTGGCTTTGCTGCTTGAAAGAAATAATCGAGGAGGAAGCCAACATGAAATATACAAATGCAACCCTGATTCTTCCGGATGAATTGGTAGAGGAACTGCAGAAATACATACAGGCAGGATATCTCTATGTTCCGGCAAAAGGAGAAAGGCGTAAATCCTGGGGAGAGTTATCCGGTTATCGCAAAGAACTGGATCAGCGAAACGCTGCTATATTGTCAGAGTACCGTCGCGGTATTTCTGCTGAGGCGTTGGCTGACCGCTATTGCCTTTCAATTTATGCAATCAGGAAAATCATATATCAGAAATAGTAAGACTCCTGTACACTGGTCAATAGGCCCAAGTGTGCAGGGGTTTTGCTTTTCGGGGGCAGGGCTGCGTGAACCGGTTATGAAGAAATGAATTGACTGCATCATTTGGGAAAAACAGCCAGCTTTCATATAGTATACAGAACAGGTCTGCCTTATTTTGTATATTGAGAGGCGGGTATTCTCCATGTATGATAGAAGACAGAAAGGGGAGATTTGATGAATGTATATATGGGATATGCCTGTGCAGATATTACTCCAGAAGAGCAGGCAGAGATGATCGGTTTTGCCAGACCCGACAATTTATCGAAGGGAATACTGCACCGCTTAGAGGCATCGGTTATGGTTCTGAAATCTACAGAGGAAACCTGCTGCCTTGTAACCATTGACAGTCTGGGCTTCACTACGGAGCTTTCCAATCTGCTGCGGCAGAAAATCGGGTCGAAATTGTGCACGCCGCCAGAGAAGGTAATGCTCTGTTTTTCCCATACTCACTCGGCTCCAAATGCCGGTACGGAAGACGGAATCTATTATCAGCCTGCCTGTGAGAAAATACTGACCGCAGTATCTGAGGCAGTTTCCGTGATGAATCCCATCAAAGCTGCCTGGGGACTCGGATCTGGTGAAATTGGCGTGAACCGTCGTGGCGATACCGCTTCAGCAGACAACCGCATTGGTATTTTGAAGGTGGTTGACAGCGATTCAGGCACATTGAAGCTGTTGCTGCTGCGAGTCACAGCGCATGCTAACGTACTTTCCAGTGACAATGATCTCATCTCAGCAGATTACTTTGGTGTGACGAGAAAATTATTAAAAGAAAAATACGGCTGTGAGGTCCTGATGACCCAGGGAGCAGCAGGAGATATCAGACCAAAATATCAGCAGGACAATGCCGCGTTTTTGGAAATACATGCATGGGAAGAACCGCATAAGAAGTATACAGAGGCAGAGAAGAAGAAATACTTTGACCAGAGCAGGGAGGCACTGCGCAAAATGGCGGATAGCATAGATCGTGCAGTGGGCAGCATCCTCGATGACATGATACCACAGTCAATAACCAGACTTGCCATGTTTTCGATGCACAGCAGCTTTGCAGCAGATGTGCCCTCGCTGAACCGTGCAACTGAGATTGCGGAGGAGGCGGCACACATGGCGGGCATAGACGGAACCGGCTGGCTGAAGGAAGTACAGCGCCTGCAGGGCTTGCACATTAAAAAGCAGTTTGCCGATGTTGAAATACAGTATTTCTGTATTAACGACGGTTGTTTATGCGGCGCGGCAAATGAGACCATGTGCAGGATGGCTCTGGATGTGACGGACAAGGCAGGGAATCCTCTGCTGCTGTTTGGCGGCTATACCAATGGATGCAGCAGTTATCTTCCCACCGCTGAAGAATACGACAAAGGCGGTTACGAAGTGCTTTGGTCGAATCTGATTTATTATTCCTATCACGGCAGAGTCATGCCGCTGAACAGAATACAGCCGACCGACTTGTTGCAGCCGTAGTGCAAGGCTGGGAAGCGTTTTTATACAGAGGGAGATTGAAAAATGAAAATATATCCACGAACAGGGATTTACAAACTATTTATTTAAAAGATGTGATTACAAATCCGAATATTGTAGTAGGCGATTATACGATGTACAATGATTTCAGAGATGACCCAACGCTGTTTGAGCACAACAACGTGCTTTATCACTACCCGATTAACGACGATAAACTGATGATCGGCAAGTTTTGCTCCATCGCCTGCGGTGCAAAGTTCCTCTTTAACAGCGCCAATCATACTATGAACTCTTTGTCCACCTATCCCTTTCCTCTTTTCTTTGAAGAATGGGGACTGGATCGCAAAGACGTTGCAAGTTCTTGGGATCACAAAGGGGACATCGTCATTGGAAATGATGTTTGGATCGGCTATGAGGCCGTCGTCATGGCAGGCGTCACCATCGGGGACGGCGCTATCATTGGAACGCGGGCAGTGGTGACAAAGATGTTCCGCCGTATATGATGATAAAACCCCCAGTTACACTGGGGGTAAGTAAATTTTCTTATAGTAAAAAAAAAGAACCTCTCATGATAAAATGTAGATGGTCTGGCAACCACAACATTATCGAAAAGAGAGGTTCATGTCAGTGAATGACGTAAAAAGTTTATCACATAGTAAATGGCGGTGCAAGTATCATATTGTATTTGCACCCAAATATCGCAGACAGGTTATCTATGGCCAAATTAAGGCGGATATTGGAAAAATATTACGGTCACTTTGCGAACGAAAGCAAGTTGAATTGCTTGAAGGAGAATGCTGCCCGGATCATATTCACTTGTTAGTGGCTATTCCGCCGCATTTAAGTGTGTCGCAGTTCATGGGATATTTAAAAAGCAAAAGTAGTTTAATGATTTTTGACCATCATGCGAACCTCAAGTACAAATATGGGAATCGACACTTTTGGTGCCGAGGATATTACGTAGACACGGTCGGAAAATATGAAGGAGCCATAAGAGAGTATATTCGGCACCAATTACAGGAAGATATTGAAATGGATACGCTGGATTTTAAGGAATACATAGACCCGTTTACGGGTGGCAAGAAAAAGTAGGCCAAACAAGAGCCCCCCGAGTAGGGGGCTGCCAGTAATAGTAATGTGATTGCCAGACTTTATTCAGCGCACTCTTTAGAGTGCAACCACAAGAGATAGGCCCTTATAGGGCCTGAGCAAACCACCAGTTAAACTGGTGGAATAAAGTACGAATTCGTTTGGCAACGATGAGCCAGTTGATATAGGTCCCCAGAGCCAGTCCGATGGCGGTCCAGGCAGCGTCAGCGATTCCCGTGAGGTAAGCGACGCCGGGCAGTCCCATCAGAAGCCAGCTGCTCATATCAGAGGCTTCGGCACTCATGGCGGTGACAAAGGGACCCAGCTTTCTGCCGCCGAGATAAAAATCACCGACATTGTTGTTCTTCTTTGAAAAATAGACGCCTACGCCAAGAACGAAAAGCAAGTAGACGACGATTGCAATCGTGATGCAGACTTGTGATGTATTCATAATGAACGTTCTCCTTTCAATCAGAATCCATTGTAACACAAACAGAATTAGACTGAAATACAGAATAAAGTCTAAACTATTACCAGATAAAATAGAAATAAGCACTGAAATTTCAATGCTTATTTGTTAGACGATTTATTATACTAAAAATATTATTTTTTAATCCGACGTAGATATGGATTTCGGCGTCACCGTCCATGCAGTCATCCTGATACTCTTCAAAGTCGCTGATGAAAGTGCGGGGCAGGTCCATGGACCATATTTCCATCCAGCAGTTTGCTACTGCGGTATGCATATCGCCCTTGACGACGAACTTGGCGTATCTGCCGGCTGGAATGGTTTTGACGATGGTATCTTTTGGCATCGTTTCGGATTCAGCGGCTTCACAGGCGACCATGATGGTATAATCATCCATGGCCCCGCCAGCGTAGTCTGTGTAGATACCGAGGACTTTGTCACTGGTCTTGTTCTCTATTTGCGCATAAACACCTTCCCCATAAAACTTTTCCCAAAGCCCGCCGATGACGGCGCCCATTTCGGGAGACTGATTATTGGTTCTGGCGGCGAGACCGACGACTCTTTTTTTCTTCTAAATTGACAATTTCGTAATTCATTTGTTTCTCCTATCTTTCTTTTGATAGGCTTATCTTAACATCGATAACATGACATCAGTGTGTCATCAATTTTTTGTTTTTCAAACTAATTTCTGCGGCCAGTTCGCAGAGTTCTCGTCGCAGGTTTTTTTTGGTGCGGCCAGTTCTGCCTGATTGCCGAAACTGAGAACCCAACTGAAGAGGCTGTATTTGTCAAAGGCCTGATATGTGACCAGCAGCTTTCCGTCTGACTGTTCCTCTATGGTATCGATGCCAAACTCATCTATAATGCGCCACTTCATTGCCGGTTCAAACAAAATTTTTGCTTCAAATGAAGACGGGAAAACTGTTTTACTGGAGAGGTCGGGCGCCTGCACCGGTTTTGGATCAAATAACGTTTCTTCTTTTGTCAGATTCATCATCCTGCCCAGCTTGAACAGCCGGAAACCCTGCTTTTCCAGGCAGTATCCCCAGACATACCAGGAGGACCAGTGAAACACCAGATAGTAGGGTTCAATTTGGCGCTGACTTCCTCCTTTTTGGGAGTAATATTCGAATTTTAGCAGTTGGGACTGCTCGATCGCGTCCTGGATCAGCCCGATCTTCGGCGCGACAGAGGACTTCTGCTGGGATGACAGATCAATCAGAATGTGGTCGTTATTGGCCAGGATATCGGAACTGCCTGCGGAGAGCTTTTCCATCAGCTGCTGGTAGCGATTTGTGCCGCTGACACTGTCCAGACTGCGAAGACCGGCCAAGATGGACTTCATTTCACCTGAAGTCAGGAGAGTGCGGTCCATACGGTAACCGTCCATAATGGAAATACCGCCGTCCCTTCCTGCTGGGTGACCAGAGGGATGCCGGCCATGCATAAATCTTCGATATCCCTGTTTATGGTACGGCGGGATACTTCGAATTTTTCAGCCAGAAATGGCGCTGTCACCTTTTTCCTGCTGCAGCAAAATAGATAGAATTCCGATGAGGCGGTCAATTTTCATAAATAGATTCTCCTTCTTGTCAGTGAGACTGTGAAATCATTGTACCATATGCTCTAAGCTCTGTCTTCGGCTTCGCCTCGCCAATCGCTAAGAGACACTGGGCATCTGTCTTACCTCGATTCTGTCTTCGCTCTCGCTCGCTAATCATCGGGTAAGGACATTGTACCATGACTCCATAGCATTTGCCAATAATAAGAAGTTGTGGCAATTTCGAACATCGTATATAATTACAGTAATAGAGAGGAGCTGCCCATGAGTAAAATTAATTTTCACTGCACCTATACTGCCATGACGGCAGATCCACTTATGGCGGATGCGACTTACATCAACGTCCTGCCTTCCCCGGCGCTGGCGCCGTACATCCGCTGCTTTTTGGGGTTCAGAACAGGATTTTGACCCTGCCAGATCGGCCATATATAGAAACACCTTGATTGTTCCTGACACTTGCTTTGATTTGATGCTCTTGAAAGACAATGAGAGAGGTACTTATCGAATGACTTTTGTGGGTATGAGCAGTACCTACAGCATCGACCAATGGAGAGAAAATGAGAGAAAGATGTCTCTCTTTGCCATTCGTTTTCCTTTCTGGGCTATGCATCTGATTGGTGCGGATCATTATAAAGATACGATGGATCAGCTTTTGCCTGCAGAAGAGTTTTTTTCCCCGATGCGCAGGCCCTCTGTGAGCAAATCTTTGATGTGACTGCTTTTTCGGAAAGGGTTCGCCTAGCCGAGCGGTATATAGAAAACGGATTGCAGACAGCAGGCCTAACTCGCAATTTCTTAATGGCGCAGAACTGATGGTGAGACAGAAGGGAAACGTGACCCCTGGATAATATCTCCGGTCATCTGGGATACAGCCATCGGCAGACACAGAGAATTTTTCGCGAAATGACAGGTCTTTCGCCGAAACAAATGGCGGATTTAGTCCGCTATCAGTCACTATGGCAGGAGCTATTGCGTTCAGGAGACTTGAACTATCAGGATATGGTGCACAAGTATGGCTATGCGGATCAGTCACATTTGATCAGCCATTTTAAAAAGTACCATTCTATGACACCGCGGGAAGCCGTCAAAAAAGAATTCTATAACAGACGGTAAAAGATGTCGCTTTTTTCTATTTTCCGCTTTAGAAAGATGATAAAATTATAAAACGACAAGGAGGAGATACAATGATTTTGCATGTTTATTATCTGTGAAAGATATCAATAAGGCGAGGGCCTTTTATGAAGAAATATTTGATCTTAAAGTGGATGCCGACTTTGGCATAAATGTGGGGTTCGACTGCGGGCTGGCCTTGCAGCAGGATTTTAGCTGGCTTACAGGGATTCCGTCAGAAGAAATCAAGGACAGGGAGAACAGCTTCGAGGTTTATTTTGAAATGAAGGATTTTGACGAGTTCGTGGCAAAGCTAAAGAAAAGGGATGATATTCGCTTGTTTCACGACGTCAAAGAGCACGGCTGGGGACAGCACGTCATTCGTTTCTACGATTTGGACAACCATCTCATCGAGGTCGGCGAAAGTATGAAGTCCGTTATAGAAAAGTTCATGGATCAGGGGATGACCTTGGAAGAAGTGGCAAAGAGAATTGACGGCACCGTCACGGATGTGGAAAAAATGCTGCGTGCAGCAGAATAATGACTGAAATAGAATCATCATTTGAGGGCGGGGGCGGAAGGCTCCGCCCCTTGCTTTTTTGTATTTTCTCAGGGCTATGCATCGCAGTCTTTATACACTGCCAGCATCATAGGCAGGACGCGTTTCGCATACTGCGCTAAGGAATAATCACCGTTGCACAGGCACCAGTCGTACATCAGCCCCCGCTCCAGCATGGCGTAGGTCTTGATGATCTCGTTGATAGAAAGGTCGCGGCGCAGCTCGCCCTTTGCTGGCCTTCCTGCAAGATTTTCCGCAGCAGCTTATAGTAGGTGCGGTCCTGGTCGAGGAGGTGGCGGTCGCCCCTGGTGATGAGCTGGGAAGAGAAGAGACGAGCCAGCAGATCCACAGAGATGGAATTCTCTATCATCAAAAACAACTCCTGATTGAGGTAAATCAATTGATCTATGGCGCTGTCGTCCTCCTGCAGCGTCTCTTTTAATTCCTCATATTTTTCATCAAAGAGAAAGGAGAGGGAGGAGAGCAGGGCGTCCTTTCCATCGAAATAGTGATAGAACGACCCTTTGACGTGCCAGATTCTTCTACAATTTCGTCCACCGTCGTATCGTCATACCCTTGGTCGTAGAAGAGCTTCCAGGCAGCGGAAATAATTTTGCCCTTGGTATTTCTCGTATTTTTCTTTGCCATTTGTCGTCGTCCTTTCTAAAACAGGGAGAGCTGTACGCCCTCGTCCTTCTTTGGCGGCATGTAATTATGGGACAGGGTGTGTGCCTTTTGATTTTTTGCGAGGCGCTTGTAGAACGCCGTCCGATATTCCTGGTCCAGCCGCCCCTCTCTATATAAATCGCGAAAGATCGGATCCAATCTGGGATACTCTAATCTGATAAAATCAAAAAAAGAGCGCCTCGTCCGTCCGCGAAGGCCGAGAAGGCCGGGCAGGGCGTAGGAAACTTTCGCATCTTCACCGTGAGAATAAAGGGCGTTCAGATTTTCGTCCGAGTCGGTCAGATAGGGGATGATCGGCATCATGTGCAGGCCTCGTGACGCATCGGTCTTTGCAAATTCTTTGAGCATCTGAAAACGCCTGAGCGACGGGACGCCGCCCGGCTCAATCTTCCTTCTCACGCTCTCATCCATGCAGGTGATGGTCGCCGCTACATTGACATAGGTGATACTGGCAAGCTCCGCAATCAGGTCAAAGTCACGCAGAATCAGATCGGATTTGGTGGAGATGATGCAGGGCGTCTTGTACTTGATCAACAGCTTCAAGATATCCGGCATCATTTTGCGCTCTTTTTCGATGGGCTGATAGCTGTCGGTGACGCCGCCGATGTTGACGATTTCCCGTTTCCAGGAAGGACTGGCAAGCTGCTTCTCAAGCTGTTCGACGACATTGGTTTTGATGTAGATGGTGTCAAAGAAATCATTATCGGGCATGTAGTCCTGGGTATACAGGGCGAAACAGTATTCGCACTTGTGCGCGCAGCCGCGATAGATATTCAGATCCCAGCTATAAGGCAGTCTGCGGCTGTGTAGTTTGTTTAGCGCTTGTTTACAGGTGATTTCACGAAAATGAGATGACATTTAATGCTTTCTTCCTCCTGAATAAATGTTAGAATAAGTATAAGTATACCACAGTTGATAAATTTTAGGGAGAAGAACATGGAAAAAGAGAGGCGTCTGCCAGTTTTTGTTAGATCATGCGGCCCAGGAGCCGTATCCTTTCACATGCCGGGACACAAAGGAGCGGCAATCTATCGCGAAAATGGATACAGCGGGTTTCTGGACCAGATGATGGACTGCGATATCACGGAGATTCCCGGAGCGGATAATCTCTTTCAGACGGAAGGCATTATCAAAGAAACCATGGAACGGTATCGCAGACTATATGAGACAAGGGAAAGCTATCTGCTCATCAACGGCAGCAGTGCGGGATTGATTGCTGCAATTCTGACTTGCGTACCAAAGGGCGGCGAACTGATCCTTGCGCGGAACTGCCATAAGTCTATTTTCAACGCCATTTCCATGGCAGGCGCGCAGCCGGTGTACGCTTATCCAGAGGTAATTGCCGACGATGGGATTTCGGGTGAGATCACCGCTGACGAAATACGTTGCTGCCTGACGGCGCATCCTGACTGCAGCGCAGTGATTCTGCCCAGCCCAAACTATTATGGCGTCTGCAGTGACATCAAAGCCATCGCCCAGGTGGTTCACGATGCGGGCAAAATCCTCATTGTCGATCAGGCCCACGGCGCCCATCTGAAATTTTGACAAATACATCGGGAGTGATATCAAAGCCGCGGAGAATCTTGGCGCAGATATTGTCATCAACAGTATTCACAAGACATTAGCCTCCTACACCCAGAGCGCTATTGTCAACCTCTGTTCGGACAAAGTTGACAAGTATGCCTTTGAGGACAAGCTGCAGCTGATTGAGAGCACCAGTCCATCCTACCTTTTGATGGCATCTCTGGATATTAATGCAGATCTGTTGGAACAAAAAGGAGAAGATTTGATTCGCCAGTGGGAGGAAAATTTACAGTTTTTTTATGAAAATGCTGCCCGGATCGAAGGGTTGAGAGTGATGAAACATCCCTTCTCGACCATACGAAAATCAACCTGGACATGAGCGCCTATGGTATCGACGGGTTGGAGCTGGAAGCGCTTTTGATGGAGCGGAATATCTTCGTAGAGTTGGTGACAGGGAATATCGTCATGTGTATGACAGGAATCGGCAATAAACGATGCGACTTCGACAGATTGCTGTCCGCTCTGTGGGAAATCGCCTCTAATCGCCAAATAGCGATAAACTCTGCACCGGCAAAACAGCGTCTGACGCAGAAAAAATTGGTGCAGAAACCTTTGCCGCAACAGAAAGAACGCATCAAATTGGAAAAAGCGGCGGGCAGAGTCTCGGCATCGTCAATCATTCCTTATCCGCCGGGAATCCCGATTATCTGTCCGGGCGAAGTCATCGACCAGAGATTTTGACCTATGTAAAGGATTTGCGGACGAAAGGGGAGAAAGTGATCGGTATTGACGACCTGGGCAGAGTGGTAGTCGGAAAGGAGAGGCGGTAATGGCAAAGATTTGTATGGCGGGAGCAGGCAGTGTGATTGAAACTGCGAAGCTTATCAAAACAGAAATGTTAGAAAGGGGAAAAAGTACCTCCCGATTTGAGAGCGGAAGTATATCATGTGCAGGACGGCGTAGGCGTTGCGTTATTCGTATTTGAACGATATTATATGAGGACAAGTGGATTTACCAGCCTTACCGTAGCAGTTACCGGTGACAATGAGGCGGTCTATGTAGACGGCATCGGTGCCGGTGGCGGTGGGATGATGGAGGCAATTTGGAGTACAGAAGACAAACTGCTGAAAACGCTGATAGAGATTTTAAAAGAACGTGGTTTTGAAGAGTTTATACAAGAGGAAAAGTGAGAAAGGTTTAAAATGAGGAGATTGGATAAATAAAATGTTTATCGAGTAGGAAGTTCTGCGAGGACTGTTTCGCTTTATGGGGCGAAGTCATCGACCTGGGCAGAGTGGTAGTCGGAAAGGAGAGTATCTGATGGCTAAGATTTGTATGGCGGGAGCAGGCAGTGTGATTGAAACTGCAGAGTATATAAAAAAGAGATGCTGGAAAGGGAGGTATATCCCCTGAACTCAAAGACGAAGTGCGCCATATTCAAGACGGCGTTGGTATTGATTTGATCGTCTTTGAGCGATACTATATGAGAAATGGGAGTTATGCTAGTTTGACCGTAGCGATTACCGGCGATGATGAGGCAGTTTATGTAGACGGTATCGGTGCCGGCGGAGGCGGCGGTATCTTTAATATATCCTGGGGCAGTGAAACTGATTTCACAGATCTGCTGGCAGATTTTGGAGGAGCGGGGCTTTAAGGCACTCGCGGAGGAGGAACACTGAATGATAGAAATCTACAAGGATCAATCCTTAATGAGCAGGGACATCCCCTTTGGAATCCTGGACGTGCAGTATCCGGATCGGTCGGCATGGGATCTTGCGGGGTTTGCAGCGATGCGGGATCAAGAACTTGCCGCCATCAAAAGCCAGGCGGAAACCTACGACCGCAAGGCGGAGTTTTCGGAAGACCCCTATTTCCGTTATTTTCGGAAACACAAGAAGACCTATCCTGTCATGGCGCAATTGGAAAGTTTTTTGTTAAAAAGACCGCCCTTTTCCAGAGTACAATCCTATCAACCAGGTGGCATTTCGGACGGAATTAAAGACACGCATGCTGACCGGTACCCATGATGCAGACAAAATTGAAGGGCGCTGGTCTTGTTCGAGGCGGCGGAGGAAATTTCTTTTTGTCGGCATGGGCGGGCGTGATAAACACAGCTATAAAGGTGACTTGACCGGCAGGGATGATGGCGGCGTAATTCTGACCATGATTTCCGGTCCCGACGAGAAAACGTGTCTGACAGAGGAGACGCGTCATCCTGTTTACATGGTCTTTGCGCCGGAGGGATTGGCTGCCGCCCAGGTGGAAGACTGCCTCAATCAAATGGAATTTTATATCAAAACCTTAGCACCGAGGGCGGAAATCGAGCGCAGAATCGTATAACCGCAGTTAATGGAGGATTAGATGATGAGTAAAGATACAGAGAAAATAGTTAGAGAGTTGCAGGAATTCATGGATCAGTTTAAGGATTTGTCAGAGGAAGAGGCGAGGGGGAAAGTAGATGAATTTCTGAAGCAATATAACGATAAATTAGCGGCAGTGGATCCAGTGGAAAAAAGACCAGTGGTATTATCTGGATCTTTGCAATGGAGGCTGAGGATGTCAAAGTGGCCAGGAAAAATGCCCAGAAAGCGCTGGACGATTGACCCTATTGTACTGACGCGGAACTGCTATTGATCGACCTGATGGACATCACGCCGGAAGAAGCAAAGAAGCGCTTTGAGAAGTTAATCAAAAGACAGAGAAGCATTTGGAGGAGGAAGGGTACTTTGCGGAAGAAAATATCGGCAGTTTCTATATGATTCATGAAACCAGACCATATATTCGCGCGCTGGGAACCTATATGGACGATCTGATTGGACTGGGTAAGTTCAGAGCGGCTATCCGTGCAGGGTTGAATATCATCAGGCTCAATGAAAACGACAACCTGGGAATCCGTTATGACTTGATGGCTCTGTACGCTTTTATGGAGGACGTATCCTCTGCGGAAGCTCTTCTTGCGGCCTACGAGGAGGAAAGCGCAGGTATGCTGTTTCCTTTGATTCTGCTCTACTATAAAATGGACGATTACACCAAAGCCCGTAAATACTTGAAGCTGTTAGCGGGAAAAAATCCGGATTTGAAAAAATTGATGATGGAGGAATTGACTGACGAGGAGCTGGATCAAAATGCTATGCCCTTTGGTTATGCCATGGACACCATTGGCGAGTTGATGGATGTCATCAACAGAGATATGTTTTTGATCGATAGTTCCGTGGGCGGCATGCTGTGGATAAAGAGCGAGTTGTCCAAGATGTAGCAGCGGTTGAAAAAAGCCGGCGTATCAACGACTGAAAATGTTGGTGCGCCGGCTTTGATATGTAACAGGTTATCTCAGCTTAAATGTCTTCGGTGCGTACTTATAGGCAAAAACCAATGAAAGGCTGACGTATAAGATAGCAAACCCTACCATGCAGGACCCGAAAGCGATTGTCGGCAGTTTGATGTACATAAAGGCGAAGGGAATGATGTAAGTGATGTAATTGACAATGGCATAAGTAACGCTTTTTGACTGCAGTTCCACGTTATATGGCTGCAGCAGGTAGTACATGACCAGGTGGTGGACGGAAAAGAACACCGACATGGAAATGATGGCGAGGAACAGCATCAAATAGTTCAGCGGATTATCCGTGCCGCCCGACAGATACAGTACCAGAGGCAGACCAAGGGCGATGAGCATCGCTGGCAGCAAATTGATGGCGACCAAAGTGCGCAGCCGCTGCCGGAACAACTGCAGAATCGCTTCAGGCTGACGATAAAAACGATAGGTGAGCATGCTGTGATCGCAGTTCATGAACATGGCCTGGGTGACATATTGTCCGCGGTTGACAAAATACATGATTAACAAGGCCAGCGGCAGAGTTTAACATCATCCGATTAGCTCTTGCTGCGACTTCTGGACTGATAAAAATCATGACCAAGGCAGCGACAAGGAATACGCCGATACCGATGGAAAAATTGCGGGCAGATCTGGTCAGCAGCTTACGGTGACGCTTTACGAAAATTTCGTGAAGGTAACCGTAACCGCTTTTATTGCTGTTGACTTTGACGGAGCTGTCCAGCTGTTTCTTTTGGAAGGTATCAATATTGGCCTGTCTGACTGCTTCGCTGTAGCCGAAGAAGATGTTGTTGTCCGAGAGCGCTTCCCTTATAGATCCTGCGGTATCCCTGGAATCTCCAAAGATATACGCTGCCCGCGAGACCAAAGACTATGACGGGCACCATCAAAATATAAAATAATGTTTCGCTGAGGTTCAGGTTTATCAGCGGGAGCCCGTAGGCGCAGAGCAATATTGCGAATATGGCTATCCAAATTCTTGGCGAAGGTTTGTTTCGTTATATGTTTTTCGGCCTGTCCGCTGAGATTGCCACAACAAAAAACTGTGAAAACAGATCTTGCTGAAGACGACAAAAATGCCATGAGTATACAAGTCGGCAAACGCAATCCGACGAGGAGGCCGCAGACGATAAACGATGCGCCCAGACCCAGCAGTGATTTTAATAGAAAATATCCGTAATTAGACAGTGCATATTCCCTGGGATCCATCTTCAGCAGGAACATGGCATAGTATTTATCCTTTGTAGGATTAAAGAGGTGTGAATTCATAATGACACCGATTAGGGTCATCAACAGAAAATGTGCAGTACAATGGCTGCGGTATCTGCTTGATACAAGGTGGCCGGCAGATAGATCATCAGAGCTACATAGACAGGCTTTGTGACAAAGATGTTAGCGAGTTCTAGTATAACGCTGACGATGCCCGCAAATAGCTTCAGGCCGCGGCTCTTGTAAAGAACAGCGGGAAGCAGCTTCTTGATCAAAGGAATCTGCTTCAGGGAAAAGATGATGCCGTTAACCCTGTATGTATTTTTCAATGCGAAGGCTTTTTTGAACGTTTTAAACATTGTCTTCCCCTTTCAGAATGCCGATGACTCGCTCCTTCAGTCCCGATTCAGTTAAGTTTGTCTTATCGATCTCTTCTAAAACGCCATTATTGAGAATTACGATTTCATCACAGAGGCTGACCGCTAGGTCCATGATATGGGTGGAGAAGATGATGATGTGGTCGCTTTTGATTTGGCGCAGAAGGTCCTTCATCTGTTCCGCCACCAGCACGTCGAAGGAAGTGAGCGGTTCGTCCAAGAGCAGAATACCAGCGCTGCCGATAATATTGACCAGCATCTGCATCTTGTTCTTCATGCCATGGGAATAGTCTTTCATCAGCTTGTCGCGGTCTGCTTCTTCAATATCCATGAAGGTAAAGTATTCGTCAATGGTCTTGGGTTCTTTTATTTTGGACCCATTAATGTCCAGAAAGAATTTTAGGAATTCTCGCCCTGTCAAAAAATTCAGGAACAGCAGGAGTGGAGAGGACGTAGCCAATATCGTCAGGGCTTGCGTTCCTCTCGGCGCCGTCTTCCTCAATGACAAAGGAGCCGCCGTCGATGGGAAGATCTTCGTCAATACAATTAAACAAAGTGGTTTTGCCTGCGCCGTTCTTACCTAAAAAGACCGTAAATTTTTCCTGTTTCAAAGGTAAAGGTAATATCCTTTAAAACTTCCTTGCTTTCGAAGTTTTTCTGTAAGTTGATTATCTTTAATTTCATCATCATTCTCCTGGATTTCTATTTTTGTTCACTCATTATATTATAGTGGATTTCGGCGCACAAGTAAAATGTTTGTTAAACATTTTCATCTATGTTGACACATGTTAATATGGATGCTATTATAGCTATATTAACATGTGTTAATATATTTTGATACTGAGAAGGAAGGGAAAAAATGTGAAAAGAAAAACCATATCACCATGGGAACCTGCAGACTAAACTGATAGAAGAGGGCCTAGCCCTGATTCACGAAAAGGGCAGAGGGATTTTTCCTTGAGGAAATTATCTAAGAGAGTAGGCGTGTCTCCTACGGCCTGCTACAATCATTTTGCAAATGTTGATGAACTGTTGGCTGAAATGAAAAATTATGTGACGAAGAAATTTTGTGACGCCTTATTAGAGGATATAGACGAAAGTGAAATGGCAACTGCAGCGATCAGAATGGGAAAATCATATGTCAATTTCTTTGCATGTAATCCACATTACTTTACGTTTATCTATGATAACGAAGAGTACCGGATCAATCTGACCGAAGCTGCTTTTGAAGGAGATTTTGCTCCATTTAACATTTTAAAGGAAACAGCTGTAAAGTGTATGGAACACCATCATATCGACAAAGAAAGATATCGAGATAATCTATTAGTCATGTGGGCGACGGTGCACGGCCTGGCCGCAATGGCCAATATGAGAGGTTTTCATTATGGGGAGACTGGGGTCTGCTGACTGAAACATTACTGGATACGAAGATCAATTTGCTATGACAAATTATCTGAAAAGAAAGGGGGAAATAACATGACAATTATAGAGGCAATGGAAGCTCGACATGCAGTAAGGCGTTATAAAGACAAAGAAATAGCAGCCAGCGCTGTTGAAGGGCTGCAGGAAGAAATCAACAGATGCAACCAGGAGGGCTCACTAACCATACAGCTGATTTTAAATGATAAAGATGTATTCAAAGGTTTGATGGCCTACAGCGTAGGCTTTCGCGGCGTATCAATTATATCGCCTTGGCAGGCCCTGCGGATGAGAAGCTGGAAGAAAAGCTAGGATATTATGGACAACGCATCGCTCTAAAGGCTCAACAGTTAGGCCTGAACACTTGCTGGGCAGCAGCTACCTATAAGAGGGGAACTGTAAGGCCGTCGTGGGAGATCATGAAGAGCTGATCTGCGTTCTGGCCTTAGGATATGGAGCGACGCAGGGGGTTCCCCATAAGTCGAAAGCCATGTCAGAGCTCTGCAACCTGGAGGATGATATGCCGGAATGGTTTCGAAAGGGGATGGAGGCTGTGCTGCTTGCACCAACAGCCATGAACAGACAAAACTTTTTTCTCACATTAAACGGTGAGGATGTAACTTTTGAAGTAAAAGAAAGTAAATACAGCAAGATAGACTTGGGCATTATCAAATATCACTTCGAAGTCGGATCGGGCTCTCTGTAAACGAATGGCTGCTGAGAAAATACAGCGGTCCAGCGGCGGCATTGGAACTTTTAAGTTCTTATGCCGCCGATTTTACAATATAGGAAATATCATTTAAAGAACGTATTTCCACGTTTTTTATGAGCATTGACATTTGACTTTATTTGTAGTATTATACTTAGCACACTAATTATTAGTTAGCTAAGTAAATTTGGAGGAAAAGAGATGAGTTGCGAAAAGGTATACTACAGTGATCTGTTCAAGAAAATTGCCAACGGCCAGAAAGCTATGCTGAATCACGGGTGGCCCAGAACGACATTACTTATGTACAGTCGCTGGTACTGCTATTTCTCAATAATATGCGCTGTCAATTTGGGTCAGACCATGAGGTCAGCCAGAAGGATGTGGAAGATTACTTACTGCTGAAGGGTTCCACCGTAACCCGCCTTTTGTCACGCATGGAAAGAGAGTGAATTGATTCAAAGAGTGCGCAGTCAAAAGGACTGCCGCAGTAATTATCTGGTCATGACAGAAAAAGGAGAGTCTTTTGTACCTGTATTTTATCAGGTGTTAGACAATGTGGAACAGTTGATGACAGACGGCTTCAGTCAAGAAGAAAAAGAGACGCTGATGACGCTGCTTCAGCGGGTTCTTAAAAATATAATAAACGCGGAAATAACGGGATCAAAGATTCCTATTTCCACAAAAAGCAGATTTAGAAAGTTCTGCTGTGCTGGGAGGGAAAAAGTTGAAAGAAAAAAATTTATCGCAAGTTCCAAAATCAGGTGTTACAAAAAGAGAAATTATGATTATCGCAATTGTGGTCGGCGGTGCCTTTATCGCCATTCTCAATCAGACGGTCTTGTCGCCGGCGCTGCCGAAACTGATGGAAACGTTCCAAATTAATGCAGGGACCGCCCAATGGGTGACAACCATCTATATGCTTGTCAATGGGATTATGGTGCCGGTTACCGCCTATTTAATTGATCGGTTTGCGACAAAACTGCTGTTCATCATATCCATGGCAGTATTTATCGTCGGCACTTTGGTGACTGGCATGGCCGGTTCCTTTCCTATTTTGATCATAGGCAGAATCATGCAGGCCATGGGAGCCGGTATTCAGCTGCCTCTGGTAGCTTACGTACCGATGCTGGTATTTCCGCGAGAAAAGCGAGGCACGGCCATGGGTATGGCCGGCATCGTCATGAGCTGTGCGCCGGCTATCGGCCCTGTCTTTGCCGGTTGGATTATCGACCGCTTTGGCTGGAGAATGATGTTCTATTCGATCATCCCTCTAGCTATCGTTATTTTGGTTCTCAGCATCTTCTTGCTGGAAAACGTAGGCGAACGGAAGCGACCTCACCTGGATCTGCTGTCCATCGTGTTGTCATCCTTTGCTTTTTGGCGGTTTGTTGTACGGATTTTCCAGTGCCAGCACGAAGGGGTGGGGCAGTCCGCTGGTCATCCTGCCGCTGCTCATAGGGGCCGCTGCCTTTGTCTGGTTTATTCGCAGACAGTTTCATCTGGATGAACCGCTGCTTGAACTGAGAATTTTAAAGACGCCGGTCTTTGCCTGTTCGGCAGCGATTGTGACCATTATTAATTCCGCTCTATCTGTGGAAGTATCGTATTGCCTATTTACTTACAGAGCGTAAAAGGATTTTCTGCTTTTACGACTGGTATGCTGATGATGCCGGGAGCCGTTGCCTCAATTTTCATGAGCCCCATCAGTGGTCTGCTCTTTGATAAATTCGGACCGAGAGGAATTTCTATTATCGGACTGACCGCACTGACAGGCTCTTTGACCGCCTTGGCCTTTATCGGACCGACCACTTCGGTTCTGCTGTTGATCGTCATTTATGTCTTGCAGTCTTTTGGTCAGACCATTGCCAATATGCCGGTCAATACTTGGGGAATCAACTCTTTGAAAACGAGTACATTGCTCATGGCAACGCCATCAGTAACACGGGACGCCAGGTAGGCGGCTCTATCAGTACAGCCTTGATTATCACAATTATGACCATGGTAACCAGCTCCAGCAAGGCGCCGACGTCGCTGCTTCAGACTGCCAGCGGGTAAAGAGCTGCCTATGCCGCATCTGCCTGCGTAGCTGCTGTGGCCCTCATTCTGGCTGTCTTAAAAGTACGCAAGGGCGGCGAAGCGCCTTTGGAAGAAGAATAAGGAGGAGTGTAATGAAAGCGCCAATCGGAAAGATTATGGATACAGATGTCTACACCTGTCCAGTGACAGCAACTTTGGGAGACGTGGTAAAGCTGCTGGTAGAAAAAGAAGTCGGCGGCCTGACAGTCGTCGATGAAGAGCGGCATGTAACTGGCTTTATCAGCGACGGCGACATCATGCGGGCCGTTTCAAAACAGAAGACGCGCTCTATTTATGGAGGCGACTCCGTCATGGTTCTCTACGACGATGAAACCTTTGAGCAGAAAGTCGCTGAGTTTAAACAGCGGAATGTGATGGATCTGGCCACACGCAAGGTCTTCTGTGTGACGGAAAATCATCCTATCGACGAGGTTGCCAGGATTCTGTCAAAGAAAAAGTTTAAGAAGATACCGATTATAGACCAGGAAGGCAAACTGGTGGGCATCGCCCGCAGAGCGACAATCATGCGCTATATCTTCAACATGTTATTTGATCTGCAGTTAGATCAAATAACAAAAGATCCAGTAAAATAAAAAGGGGCAGACACATAGCTGATGTTAAATCAACTGTATGTCTGCCCTGTCACGTTTTTAGAGTTTCAGCGCTCTCATTGCGTTGAGGATGGCGATAAAAGCGACCCCCACATCGGCGAACACGGCATCCCACATGGTAGCCATGCCCAATGCGCCCAGAGCCATGATGGCAAATTTGACAGCAAGCGCAAAGATGACGTTCTGCTTGCAGATGCGTAAGGTCTTGCGGGCAATCCTTGTCACCGTGACAAGCTTTGAGATGTCGTCGGCCATGATTACCACGTCAGATGCTTCAATTGCTGCATCTGAACCGAAAGCGCCCATGGCGATTCCCACATCAGCACGAGCCAGAACCGGGGCGTCATTAATGCCGTCACCGACAAAACCAGACGGCCTTTCTGACTGGTGTGCAGGACGCTTTCCAGTGAAGTGACTTTGTCTTCTGGCAGCAGCTCAGAAAGTACATTGGTGATACCGATTTCTGATGCGACAGCTTCTGCGATTTCCTGTCTGTCTCCTGTCAGCATGATGGTCTGTTCCACGCCAAGATGCATGAGGTCTTTAATGGTTGCTGCGCTGTTCTCTCTGATGGTATCTGCAACCACGATGTATCCCAGATAAGTACCGCCGCAGACGACGTGTACCACAGAGCCGATTTCGGCCGGGGCAGTAAACTTTACGCCCAGATCCTGCATCAGGCGGCTGTTGCCGCAGTAAATTTTCTTTCCTTTATATATTCCTGAAACGCCTTTCCCGGAAATTTCTTCATAATTTGTCACCTGGCTGCTGTCCACCTTGCCAAGGTGCTGGACGATGGAGAGGGCAATCGGATGATTTGACAAGCTTTCGCCATGGGCTGCGATTTCCAGCAGCTGGTCTTCTGTCGCATCTGCCATCGTATGAACTTTTGTCACTGCAAATTTGCCTGTAGTCAGCGTGCCCGTCTTATCAAAAGCGAAGGCTTTGACGTGTGCCAATGCTTCCAGGTAATTACTGCCTTTGACTAAAATTCCCTGCTTTGACGCGGAACCGACGCCGGCGAATAAACTAAGCGGTACAGAAATGACCAGGGCGCAAGGGCAAGAGATGACCAGGAAGATCATCGCCCTGTAGAGCCAGTCGTCAAAGTGCTGTCCACTGAGGAGGAGGGGAGGAACTAGCGCTAATAAAATGGCTAACCCTACCACGATTGGCGTGTAGTAATGGGCAAACTTTGTAATAAATTTTTCTACTGAAGCTTTCCGGCTGCCGGAATTCTCGACTAAATCCAGCACCTTGGCAACAGTAGAATCCTCATATAATTTCGTAACCTTGACTTTGAGAACACCTGTCAAGTTGATGGTACCGCTGATAATCTCATCGTCAATCCCCCATCCCTTGGCACGGATTCTCCTGTCAGCGCAGCAGTATCCAGGGATGAATTACCTTCAATGACGATGCCGTCCACTGGAATCTTTTCCCCTGGTTTTACCAGAATCAAATCGCCGAGGGTCAGTTCTTCCGGTTCGACTGTAATCTCTTTCCCGTCAACCAGTTTATTCGCAAACTCCGCTTTGATATCCATCAAGTCGGCAATGGATTTTCGGGAGTTGTTAACGGCGTAGTGCTCAAAAAACTCTCCCACCTGATAGAAAAGCATGACAGCTACCGCCTCGGGATAATCCCGGCAGTATGCTGCCCCCAGAGAGGCGATGGTCATCAGAAAATTCTCATCTAAAAGCTGGCCGCGGACGATGCCCATGACAGCTTCAATGATGGTCCTATATCCGGCGATGACATAGGCTGCAATAAAAAACCAGATGATATCCGTTGCATATCCCCCAATAAACAAAGCAGCAGCAGCGAAAATCTTGACCAAATCAATTTTTGCGATTTCGTCATTGTGATATCCCCTTTTCATTATAACATAGGAAATATCGTCCAAAGGACGTATTTCCGTATGTTTCAAAGAACGTACCTTGCGAAGAGTCGCCCCTTGCGGGTGACATGAGTGCATAGGAGCGACGCTCCGTTATGCACTCGTTTTTTATTTTACAATTTTACAGCCTCGGTCTACTTTTTAATCGCCTTCTGCGCATCATCCAGAATCGACTCGAACTTGTCTTCAGCAGCTTCGATTGTCATCTTCTGTGACATGAAGCTGATGGTACAGGATTCCACATCGTCCATCTTGTTAATAGCGGTTTCCATCTTTGCTGCGCAGTTTGCACAATCCAAGTTTTCCAGTTTGTAAGTTTTTTCATTGTCAGTACCTCTCTTTACAATTTAAATCGAATATGATGTCTACGATGTGATGTACCAATCTGGCTTCGTCTGTATCGGCCAAAGTGTAATACACTTCTTTGCCGCACTTTCGATAAGTGAGAAGTCCGGCCTGCTTCAGTACTCTTAAGTGATGCGATACGGCAGGAGAAGACATCTCGACGGCAGCGGCAATGTTGGCAACACAATCTTCTGTGTGGCACAGGAGCCAGAGGATTTTCACCCGAGTGGGATCGCTGATCAAAGCAAAGGTTTCGGCAGTCTTATCAAAGACATCCTGGCAGGGCATGTTTTGAATAAAAGCGGAAGTCTTATTGCCGTGATCGTGTGGCAGGTGTATCTCTTTCATTTCTTGCACATCCTTTCGCTTGGCTTAAACAATTAAATATTTGTTTAAACGTTATATAAATAATATTCCACTAAAAGGGAAAATGAAACATCTAAATTAAAAATTTTATTAAATCATATTTATGGCACGGCAAACGCATGATAACATTTTTCGCCTTCATTTTCATTTTTTGCTTGTTACAGGCATATTTTTGATTATTGTAAACCAATCCGCTTTCATTTTTGAATTCTGGTGTCCTACTTGCGCAAAGGTGGTAAAGAATCCCGCTATATCAAGAGTATTCCTCTTTTTTATCAGGCTGCTTTTCGTCAAATTTACAAAATACACCATTATTTGGAAGTTTATGTATTGGAATCTGGCGTTTGCAAAGGGAGTTGCGCAAGTAAACTTAAAAAAATCAAAAATGAAGGCGGGAATGTTGGCTTAAGCGGCATTTTTATGCCATCATGCCCAGTATTTTTTGAAAAATGAAGGCGCGCTATTTTACTTTCATGGTTTTGCCGTGATATTTATGGTAAAGGCATTTGACAAAATCGTCGATTCGTAATACGGTGTATTACAAAGAAGGGGATGAGAATATGACAATTTCATTACGATTAAGTGAAGAGGATTCCATGTTAATTAAAAAATATGCGGAGATGCATAACATTTCAGTTTCAGAACTTGCACGACAGTCTGTCTTTGATCGTATTGAAGAGGAGTATGATTTAAAGGCTTATGATGATGCATTGGCTGAATTCAAAGCAGATTCCACAACTTGTTCTCTCGATGAGGTGGAGAAGGAATTGGGACTGAGATGAAATATAAAGTGGAATTTTCGAAAACAGCGCTGAATGAGCTAAAAAACTAGATAAGTATACACCAAAATTAGTTTTGGCATGGGTACGGAAATACTTAGAAAATTGTACAGAGCCTCGCCAACATGGAAAAGGCCTTACTGCTGACAGAAGCGGACAATGGAGTTATCGTGCAGGTGATTACCGTTTGATTGCACAGATAGAGGATGACAGAGTGATTATTCTGCTCCTCGCTATTGGACATAGAAAAAAAGTATACGATATTTGAGCCCTTGTTATCAGACGGAGAACCATTCTTACTTACATAAAGCAAAAAACCACTCTCAAGTTGCAGACGGAGTGGTTTCTTATTTTGTCCTCTTATTCATCGTGCTCCGGTGTCTGCGAATTGACGAGATTCTGATAATAAGCTCCGAACTGTCCCATGGAATCGAGAATGGGGCGCAGGGTTTCACCTAATGGGGATAATGCGTACTCCACCCTTGGCGGTACTTCCGGATAGACGGTGCGCTGGATGATACCGTCTGCCTCCATGGATCGCAGGCTGTCGGTGAGCACTTTCTGACTGATGCCTGTGAGCGACTTCTGCAGTTCTTTGAACCTCCATGGACGATCAAAGAAGGTTGCGGATGATCAGCAGCTTCCATTTGCTGCCGATCAGTTGTACGGTGGTGGCGACCGGGCAGATTGGCAATTCTTCTTTCTTTATCATGATGAACAGACCTCTTTCCTTCATATTATATTAGATTATAATTCCTGACTGTCAAGAAGACAAGGATTTTGACATTTTGATGTATACATCTGCATATGCTTTGGAGGAGAGTGAATCCAAAAGCAAACAGATGGAATGGTTCTAGGGTAATTTTGGAACCTGCGAAGAGTTAAAAATATGTCAAAATTTTAATGATTTTTGTCGTTCTTTGTAGTATAATGTATTGCGTATGATTATTAGACAACTATTTTTTAGAAAGGAAGGTTTCAAATATGAGTTCAAATGCAAAGCATTTACATAGCATCGACGCCGGACACTATAAGAACACGGCGAAATGTGAAACCGAAGTTATGCCAATTCCTGACGTTGTCAAGATCTCAATGTCACAGCATATTGGTGCGCCTTGTAAGCCTTTAGTAGCGAAAGGTGATGCGGTCAAGGTCGGACAACTTATCGGCGATACAGATGCATTCGTAAGTGCACCTATTCACTCAAGCGTATCCGGAACCGTTGCAGGCATTGAAACACAGCGTTCTGCCACAGGCGGAAACGACACGTTGGTTGTGATTGAAACTGACAAAAAACAAGAGATGTGGGAGGAAATTAAAGTTCCTCAGGTAAATGATCTGGCTAGTTTTGTTAAGGCCGTCAGAGACAGTGGTCTCGTAGGATTGGGCGGCGCTTCATTCCCGACACACATCAAGTACAACCCAAAGAATCTCGACGAAGTACATACTTTAATCGTCAATGGTGCGGAATGTGAGCCGTTCATCACTTCTGACCACAGGACAATGCTTGAGGATACGCAGGACATTATCGATGGGATGAAACTGATCATGGACTACATCGGCCTCGACGAAGGATATATCGGAATCGAGGAGAACAAGCCTGATGCAATCGAAAAGCTGGATAAGATGTTTGCTGAACAAGGTCTCACGAACATGCATACGTTCAAGCTGCAGGCCAGATATCCAAAAGGAGCGGAGCGTGTTCTTGTTTATGAAATCACTGGCAAGCCTATGGCAGCAGGCGTACTGCCTGCAGACCTGGGCGTAATCCTGTCCAACGTAACTTCAGTTGCATTTGTAGGACAGTATTTCAGAAACGGAGTACCTCTAGTACAGAAGAGAATGACAGTAGACGGCGACGCAGTAGCAGCGCCGAAGAACATTATCGCTCCAATCGGCGCACAGATTCACGATGTCATTGATTTCTGCGGCGGATACAAATCAGATCCAAGGAAGATTTTGATGGGTGGACCGATGATGGGCAGAGCGATTTTCTCCGACGAGATGCCAATCGTAAAAAACAATAATGCGATTCTTGCATTCTCAAAGGAAAAGTCATATATTCCTGAAGAAACTGCATGTATCAACTGCGGAAGATGTCATCACGCATGTCCGTTTAATCTGCTTCCTACAGCACTGGCAGAGGCGTATGAGCGCAGAGATGCACAGAAGCTCGCTGATCTGCAGGTAATGCAGTGTATGGAATGCGGAAGCTGTTCATACGTATGTCCTGCAAGAAGACCTCTGGGCTTCATGAACAAGCTTGGAAAGGCTGTTGTAAAGGAGGCTGGAATTAAATAATGGATAAAAAATACTATGGTAATTTAGCAGTATCCTCAGCACCGCACTTGGTCACCGGCCTGGATACTACAAAGACAATGGCAATGGTATTGATTGCCTTGTTACCTTCTTTTTTAGTAAGTATATATGTTTTCGGTTTCAGAGTTATCGCATTAACTCTCGTATGTGTAGCCGCCAGCATAGGATTTGAGTGGCTGTACAATAAACTGATGCACAAGAGACAGACTGTGGGCGACCTCAGTGCGGCCGTGACAGGCCTTTTGATCGCATTCAACGTTCCGTCCAGTTTCCCTTATTGGATGGCGATTATCGGATGTTTTGTAGCAATTATTATCGTAAAGCAGATTTATGGCGGTCTCGGAAGAAACGTCGTTAACCCTGCCATCACGGCAAGAATCGTATTATTTATCTCCTTTGCAACTGAAATGACGACATGGCCTACTCCATCGATGTCAACAGTTGATGCGGCAACAAGCGCAACGCCGCTGGGCGTGCTGCAGGAAGGCAACGTAGCGGACCTGCCTGCAAATATGGAGATGTTCCTCGGATTCATCGGCGGATCAGTAGGCGAAGTCAGCGCCGTCGCATTACTTCTGGGCGGCCTCTTCCTGATTTGGAAGAAGATCATTTCGCCGATCATTCCAGTTTGCTTCATCGGAACCGTATTCGTATTCGCATTTGTTTATTATGCAATCGTAGGCGGTGACGTAAGCGCACTCAATATGGCAGTCTTCCACATTTGCGCAGGAGGCGTTATGCTGGGAGCCTTCTTCATGGCAACCGATTATGTCACTTCCCCGATCATGCCTTTAGGCAAGGTGATCATGGGCATTGGCTGCGGACTGCTGACAATGATCATCAGACTTTGGGGTGCATATCCAGAAGGCGTTTCCTTCTCCATCCTGCTGATGAACATCTTGACTCCGCTGATCGATCAGTTGTGCATCAAATTAACTTATGGAGGTGCAAAGAAAAAATGAAAAACAACAACACATTTAAAGAATACGTTGCACCGATCGTAGTTCTTGTATGCATCTGTCTGGTTATTACAGCTGCTTTAGCGGCTACATACGGTGTGGCAAAACCAATTATCGACGAAAATACGATCAAAGCTGCAAATGAAGCTAGAGCGGAACTTCTTCCTGCGGCAGATACTTTTACTAAGTATACAGGAAAGCTGGTAACGGAAGAAAAGATAAGGTTTACGTTGAGGAATGTTACGTTGCTGATAACGGCAGCGGAATGGTCGTTACAGTCGTAACGAAGTCATTTGGCGGCGCACTGACCGAGATGATCGGTATCGACAGCAATGGTGCGATTACAGGCGTTAAGGTAACTGCTCATGCAGATACGCCGGGCCTTGGAACAAAAGCCCATGCGCCTGAACACTTAAAAGCAGTACAAGGGTCTTACAGAATTAACATCGACGGCGGCAAAGGATGATTCCAGCGTAACCTACATTACTGGAGCCACGATTTCTTCTAACGCGGTTCACTATGGTGTATATTGTGCATTAGACCAGTACAAAGCAATGGGAGGTGTGCAATAATGGAAAAGAAAGCAAGTAAATTGAGCATCCTTACCAAAGGTATCATCAAAGAAAACCCTGTACTGGTATTACTGTTAGGTACTTGTCCGACACTGGCGACAACCTCCTCAGCAATTAACGGTATCGGTATGGGCGTTTCTGCGACAGCGGTACTGATTTGCTCCAATATCGTTATTTCACTACTTAGAAAAATTATTCCTGACAAGGTGAGAATCCCGTGCTACATCGTAGTTATCGCAGGATTTGTAACCGTTGTTCAGCTGTTGTTGCAGGCTTTCGTGCCTTCCCTCTACGCTTCACTGGGATTATTCATTCCTCTGATCGTAGTAAACTGTATCATTCTGGGAAGAGCCGAAATGTTTGCCAGCAAGAACAACGCCTTTGATTCCGCCCTCGACGGTATCGGCATGGGTATTGGATTTACCCTCGCGCTTGGCGCAATGGGTCTGATCAGAGAGTTCTTCGGTTCCGGCACTGCTTTTGGAATCAACGTTCTGACGGATATCATCCCTGGCATGGGAATCTTTAACCTGGCTCCAGGTGGATTCTTTGTTTTCGCAATTCTGATTGCTGCTGTAAACTTCTTTACAAAAGGCAAAGGACTGAAGAAGAAGGAATTTGCTGTGACGGATGCGCAATGTCCGCAATGTGCGGCGGCGCAAGAAAAGAATGTGAGAAAGGAGCTGACAAAGTATGCTAATAGTAACAACAGTGATGAGTATGATCTTGGTAAACAACTATGTATTGGCGCAGTTCCTGGGTATCTGTCCATTCTTAGGTGTATCAAAGAAACTCGACTCCGCAGTAGGCATGGGCGTTGCCGTTATCTTCGTAATGGTTCTGGCCACGATTGCCACATGGCCGATCATGAAGCTGCTCAACAATTTTGAGATCGGTTACTTACAGACTGTAGTATTCATCCTCGTCATCGCTGCATTAGTACAGCTGATTGAAATGATGATGAAAAATATATCCCTTCCTGCACAAAGCACTGGGCGTTTATCTGCCATTGATTACAACAAACTGTGCAGTACTGGGTGTCTGCATCTCTAATATCGACGCTGGTTATGGTTATGTTTTATCAATCTTCAATGCTGCAGGTGCAGGAATCGGTTTCTTACTGGCAATGGTGCTATTTGCCGGTGTAAGAGGCAAATTAGAGAACGAAGACGGTGTTCCTTATGCATTTAGAGGAGTTCCTCTTACATTAATTACTGCTGCTATGTTATCCCTGGGCTTCATGGGCTTCAGCGGATTATTCCAGTAGAGAAGGAGGATAGGAATGTTAACACCAATTTTAATCGTAGTGGCAATGGGATTTGTTGCTGCGGCGATACTGACTATCGCTTCAAAGGTATTCTTTGTACCTGTTGATGAAACTTTTGCATTGCTCCGTGCAGAACTGCCAGGCGCGAACTGTGGCGCCTGCGGATATGCCGGCTGCGATGACTATGCGAATGCGCTTACTGAAGACCACAGTCTGAGCTGCTCAAAGTGCCCCGTAGGCGGCGCTGAGGTTGCAGATAAGCTGGCGGCTGTCCTGGGTGTTGAATCCGGTTCTGCTGACAAGCAGGTAGCAATGGTAATGTAACGGTACGAAAGAAGCGGCGAAGACCATCATGGAATATGACGGCATCAAAACTTGTGCCGCTGCAAAAAGCAGTTCTTTGGCGGACTGAGCGCGTGTCCTTATGGATGTATCGGTCTCGGCGACTGTGAAAGCTGCTTGTGATTTTGACGCCATCCATATCTGTGACGGCGTGGCAGTTGTCAACAGAGATAATTGTGTGGGCTGCGGTGTCTGCGCAAAGACTTGCCCTAACGCAGTTATCAAGATTCAGAGCGCTAAGAACCTGGTTGTGGTTCAGTGCAAATCTGAAGCAAAAGGCGCTGTAACTAGAGAAAAGCTTGCTCCAACGGATGTATCGGATGTAAGAAGTGCGAAAAGGCTTGTAAGTTTGATGCGATCACTGTGGAAAACAATGTTGCCCGCATCGATCCAGAGAAATGCAAAACTGCGGACTCTGTGCAAAAAAGAATGTCCAACTGGCGCAATCAACAACATGAGTAAAAAAGCACCGGCAAAACCGGCCGCTCAAAAGCGGAAGCTGCGAAAGAAGCATAAACTGCATATTTGAATTTTTAGGCTGTCCTTATCGGGGCAGCCTTTTCAATTTCCTATGAGTTTAAAAGGGGGTGCAGAGAGGATTCCCTCGCCGCATTAGCGTAGTGGCGTCCGCCGCTTTTATGGAGTCTCATTCGAGAAAGGTTAAATAAAATTGAATTTTGTTTTTATTATTGACTTTAATAAAATTGAGTGTTATATTTAAATAAATTAAAGAAAGGGGTGGGGCGAATGATAATTTTTAGCATTTACATCAATTTTCATTTTTATTGGGGTTGCAGCGCTAACGATACTAGCAGAATGGCAGATGATAAAACTTCAGAAAAAGTGGAAATGGGTAATTCCAGCGGCGATTACTATCCTTGCGATCTTCTCTTCCATCCAATTCAGTTGGATTTCCACAGTAGCAGTGGTATAAGAAGCGTCTCAGTCATGATTGAAGACGATCAATTTGGAGAAATCCAGACTGCTGCAGATCACGAGAAGCACATGCATGCTATAGGATATCTGGTGAATGGGGAAACAGAGAAGGATTTGGAGTATATAGCGCTGGAATACAAAGAAGGGGAGCTAGTCGGAAGTGAAGAGGCGATGCAGTATAAGAAACAGATCGACAATGCTATGCGCTCCTTTACGAAGGGTTCACTGGCAGTACAGTATCACTTGAGGAACTGAGAGATGAGCAGGACAAAATCAGTGAGACAGTTAAAACCTTTTCCCTAAAAATTATTTTATAGCATTTGCATTTCATGCAATCTGTCCGCTGGTTCTTTGGCTAATGGTCCTGGGTGACAGACTGCAGAGAAAAATAGAAACCAGTTAGACAAGACACGTCTGGAAGATTTGTAAGGGGGAAAAATGACGATTAGAGTAGTGCCATCTTGGATGGAAAATTTAGAAGAGGAAGATATCACGTTTATCAAGAACTTTATGTTGGTAAGCGGTTCGTTAAAGGAAATGGCTGCAAAATACGATGTGACGTATCCTACGGTTCGTCTGCGTCTGGATCGCTTGATTGACAGGATAAAGATGACGGACGATCAGGAAGCGGAACCCTATGTGAAACTGATCAAACGTCTTGCTTTTAGAGGATCGATTAGACTTTGAGACTGCTAAACTTTTGATTAGTGAATATAAAAGGAGCGATAATATGTTATACGTTTTGAGTTTGATTGGTATGAGCATATTGCTGATTCTGTTACAGCTATGGTTGTCCTCCAAAAAAGTGTATTTCAGGGCTGGCGCTCATCGCGGCTGCATGGGTCGTTTTTTATCCCTGACTGTTTGGACATATAGCTTAGACGTGCCGACAAAAGAAGAAAAATTGACATGCAGTTTGGACAAGGGAAGGACCGCAGAAGCAACAGTTACATGGAGTGAAGATCATGAGATAATTGCAGTGACAGATATATCGATCAAGGATGAAGAAGGGACTTTGATTGATGAAATCGCATGGGAGAGTATAGATTGAAGGATGTGCAGAAAGAGTTAAAAGGGGATTATGCAATTACAATGGATACGCCCACCACATGGAAAGATGGGATGGACGATGGAGTGAAATTCGGTTATACTACTTTTCGAAGAATATTTTCTTGTGGGATTTAGGAATCGTCACTCTGCCCTTGTTGCTGATTCATTTGACAAGACGATTTCAGCTTCGTCATAAAAGGCAGAGAGAAGAACTTGAGAAAATGAATATTCAGGAACTGTAGAAAGGGGATTTTATGGAAGACAAATTTGAGATAATAACCATTTTGATATTGCTTGTTTTCAATGTGATAGTCTTTGGAATATTGGAATTTTATTTGGCGGGGCGTAAAAACAAATGGATTGGCTTGCTCATTCCAGTCCTAAGCTTGTCATTTTAGTACCGTTATCCATAGAATTTATAGACGAGTTCTCTGAAAATACCGGTGTGGGAAAATTCTTATGGGGATGAAACCTTGGACGATGTAAAGATATATTTTGGCGTGATTGATGATGGATCAGGGAGCCCTGCAGCTTTCAGCGATCTCAGGTTAAAGATAGAAACAGCAGGGGAAAAGAAGTGGTATCCTATGGAATTCGATCAGCAGGGCAACTTGATTGGGGAAAGAAGCACTCAAATACAAGGCTAGTATTGAAGATCTATCACAAACAGACGGCTTCTTCACTGGAAAATCCTTGTCGCCAAAAAAAAAAAGCTATGAAATGGGAGTACGTTAAAGGTGGGGAAGGCGGAAGGTATAGACGTCAGCTTATATTAGCAACGCTTTATATCTTAAATGATTGTATTTTATTTTATCATCTACTGGCGCATGCGCAAGCGGGTATGCAGAAGAGAAACCATAGCGTCAATAGAGAAGAGACGTAAAATCGAATCACTATAGGGGGAATCATGATCTCATAGTTAACAGTCTAGCCCATCATCCTGCTCGTATTCCTCCTGACTTGGGCAGGGATTATAACAATAGGGGTATTGTTAGTAAGACACTTTATCAGGAAGCAAAAAAAGTAATCTGCATCAGCTTTGAGCCGGACGTCACTGGGTCCGGCTCTGTTATTTCTACAGACGCTCTTATAGCAGCCACCTGCGCTTCAGCAGCAGGTGGTATTTGAGAATTTCGTTGCCGTCATCGAGGGGCGCAGCGCCGATTTTTCCCGTATCTGATGAAGGCGGTATTTGATGGTATTTGGGTGCAGATACATCTGGCGTGCCGTCCGCCCCAGGTTGCAGTTATTTTCGTAGTAACACTCTAACGTGTCCATCAGTTCTCCGCTATGTTTTCCCAGTTTTCACTGAGCTGGAAAAGTTCATCCCTGCAGAGCTGGTCAAAAGTATCAATGTCGCGGATATCCAGAAAATAATAGATGCCTAGCACCCCTTGCCGTAGATGCTGTTATGTCTGTTCAGCTTTGAGAGGATACCCTGGATTTTGTCGGCGGATTGCAGACTGAGAGGCAGGCTAAAGAGACCTTGGACGAACTCTCCCTGATAGATGTCCACATAGTCGATATCAGGCAGAAATAATAGTTCCTCCTGAATCATGGAGCAAGTCTCGGAGAGCGTTCTATTGCAAGCCGTTTCTGACAGATCGCTGTAATGCAGGATGAACAAAATCTCCCGATCTGGCGCGATAACATAGGAATCCGCATTGCTGTGGATGGACAGCCAGTTGGACAGACGCTTGACCTTGATTAAGACATCTTTGAAATCGCAGAGACTATTTTTCTTGAAAGAAAGTTTGATTTTGCAGAGACTGTGCCTGCCATGGATGTGAATGTTCTTTTTATAAGCGGTGGCGAGAAGTTCTTCATCCTCTTTCCCGCATAAAATATCATAGTAGAAGGATTCCATGGAACTGTATACGTTTAAATCACTGCTGATACGAAGATTTCTTATGTAATGGATTGCCAGAATTTGTGCCGCGTATTCGAGGATGGAAACGACAAAATTGTCATCATCAGAGGAGGCCTTGTCTCCAGACGATGAAGTAATAGGGCGTCACGCCCTGTGCGCTGACTCGGTAGAGCAGTTGAGAATACCCTTGCCGTTTACAGTCAGCACGGATTTGCTGATATTTTGATCGGAAAGCCTAATTTGCTTTTTTATATCCTCGCAGGTAGGCCTTTGAAGAGGCTGTCTGCAGACTCCTCCGCAGGGACTCCTCCTCTGGATTTTTTTTTTTGAGGCAAAAGGCATCGGTCAAAAAGGTATTCATTGAGTAGGCTACAGGACTTCCGAGTATCTCGTTCAATTTTTCGATCAGACTGTGGACACTATCTTCTTCCATCAGCGTTGCTTTTGATTTCATTCTGAATTTTTTCTATTTTATCCAGATATTCAGACCTGGTGTGCAGCAATTTATCGTAAAGGGCAGATAAATTTTGGCTGTAAGCGATGGTGTCTGGAATAATCAGCACTGCGATTTCCAGGCTGTCTGCAATTTCCACAACCGCAGGTGTATTAATTCCTGCTTTCCCAAAGCGCAGTGTACGCCCAGGGCGGAAGCGTTGTTACAGCTCAGGCTTTTCAGAATTTCAATTACATTGGCAGGCGCGCTACACATATTCAACGTAGAGAGGATCAGCTCCCCGCCGGTAAGCCAGTCCGTATTTGGTGAACCGATTTCTAAAATATTGATATTAGTGACCAGCCGCAGCTTTTTGAAAACGTTCAGAGTGGGTTTTCTCTGGTATCCCATATTGTGTCAGCAGTGAAATCACAGAACTTAACGTTATATTGATCATAAAGTCACTCCCTTCTATATGGCGTTATCATATCAAAATACAAATTCATTTACAATGGCATAAGTTTGCCATTTACTTTTTTGCCCGCTGTAGACAAAATTCGCTGTATTTCTTGTCTTTTCGGGATACTGTCCGCAGACCTCTATTAGTTTAATATGGTAGAAAATTAAAGCTCGCCAATGAAACGGAGGTATATCATGTACGAATACGAATTGACAAACGCCTGTTTAAAACTTCTCAGGGACAGTTTTAAACTGCAAAAGGATGAAACAGTAGTAATTACAGTGGACACCAAGTCCAATCAGGAAGTGGCGGAAGCAACTGCGGAGGCGGCAGTCATCCTGGGTGCAAAGCCTGTGGTCATCAATATCAAAGCGCCGAGAGGAAATGGAAAAGCGGGCGATCCAGACCTGCCGATTGAAACTCTGGTGGGAGCCATCAAAGGTGCAGATGCATGGGTGGAATATAATTATGAATGGCTTTTCTATTCCACAGTCTACGACAGAGCCATGGAGGAGAATAAGGAACTGAAATACATGTGCCTGGTCGGGGCTACGCCGGAAATGATCATCAACAATATTGGCAAATTGATATTCCGGTCCTGGCTGATCTGATTCACAAGGTCACTGACGTGACAGAAGAAGCGGTGCATGTGAAGATCACCAGCCCATCTGGATCTGACGTGGAATTTGATAACAAAAAAAGGCAGGGAATTTGGTGTGGCAGACGGTTTAGTGGAAAAAGGAATCGCCAAGATGCTCATCGGACAGATTGGCTGGGCACCAGAGTTTGAAACGATTAACGGCGTCATTGTCGCAGATGGATCTATCAACCCGCCGTGTGGGATCGTGGATGCACCAGTAAAAAATTTATGTAGAAAACGGAAAGGTAGTCAATGTGGAGGGCGGACAGTCGGCACAGGAGTTTTATCAGTGGATGAAATCCTTTGACGATCCGAACATGTTCAACGTGGCCCACCTCTGCTACGGTCTCGACCTTATGCCCAGCTGACCGGCGAAGTCTGCGAGGATGAGAGAGTATGGGGCTGTGTAGAATGGGATTCGGCAACATCGGCGCCTGTCTGACTATTCCTGACATTCCGGAGGGATTCCGGCAGCATCCCCATTCCGATGTCATCTGTCTCAACCTCTGTCTGGTTAGACGGCGTGCAATTCCTGGACGAAGGTAAGGTTGTCGGCCCCAATGAAGAAATCGTCGCTCTCGCAAGACAATTGGGGAAATAAACAGCTAAGGAGGCCGCAAAATGAAAAATTACAGAAGGTTATATGCCGTTTAAAGAGGGACAGACCTATTACCGCATTACGGGAGAATGCAAAGGGATAAAAACCGCTGGTCCTGCTCCACGGTGGTCCCGGATCGACCCACAATTACTTTGAGGTCTTGGATGAAGTGGCAGAACGCGATGACCGGGCCTTGATCATGTATGACCAGATCGGCT
>VOFH01003700.1_pt1 | contig 48634 bp, 59 predicted proteins | sample 5384091 | NCBI WGS metagenome assembly VOFH01 (sample SAMN12384727, study PRJNA508395) | human gut metagenome | isolation source: healthy gut G | host: Homo sapiens
GATTGTAGAAAATTTTAAATTAATATTGTGTCTATTCTTCATTTTCATTGTTTACCTCGTTCTGAGGGCTTTCAAGGGTATTTTCTTCCCCCTCCTCTATAAGTTCCTCTTCATTTTCTGAAGTGACTTTACATACAGAGCCGATTTCGTCATTACGTTTCTCAAGGTTGATTAGACGCACACCTTGTGTAGCACGTCCCATGATACGAACATCGGCGACTTTCAGACGGATGGTAATACCGGATTTATTAATAATCATCAAGTCATTTTCATCTGTAACAGACTTGATAGTTACTAATTTACCCGTTTTATCGGTGATATTCATTGTTTTCACACCTTTACCTCCACGATTGGTCTTGCGATAATCTTCAATATCCGAACGTTTGCCATATCCTTGTTCCGATACAACCATAATTGTTTCCGCTTCAGGATCTTTGATGCATATCATACCTACTACTTCGTCTTGACCGTCTTCATCCAATGTCATACCACGTACACCGGTGGCAGTACGTCCCATAACGCGCACAGCACTTTCATGGAAACGAATGGCACGTCCGTTACGGTTGGCAATGATGATTTCATTGTCGCCGTTTGTCATACGCACTTCGATTACACGGTCGTCTTCACGGATAGTGATAGCATTTACACCATTTTGGCGAGGACGTGAATACTGTTCAAGCAATGTTTTCTTAATGACACCATTCTTAGTACAGAACAATACATAATGGCTGTTGATAAATTCTTGGTCGTTCAAGTTCTTCACGCGCAAATAGGCGTTTACAGCATCGTCAGAGTCGATATTCAACAAATTCTGGATGGCACGACCTTTCGAATTCTTAGTACCTTCGGGGATTTCGTATACCTTCAGCCAGTAACACTTACCTTTCTGTGTAAAGAACATCATGGTATTATGCATGGTTGCAGGATAAATATGCTCTACAAAGTCTGCATCGCGGGTTTCGGTACCTTTGGAGCCTACCCCACCACGGTTTTGCGCACGGAATTCGCTCAGCGGTGTGCGTTTGATGTATCCCATGTGCGAGATGGTGATAATCATTTCATCATCTGCATAGAAGTCTTCCGGATTGAATTCTTCTGATGAATAGACAATTTCCGAGCGACGTTCGTCACCATACTTCTCTTTTACTTCAATCAGTTCATCTTTAATGACTTTGCGGCAGAGTTCGTCATTGACAAGGATTTCTTCCAAATAAGCAATCTGCTTCTGAATTTCCTCATATTCGGCGTGCAGCTGGTCTTGCATCAATCCTGTGAGCTGACGCAAACGCATTTCAACAATGGCACGTGACTGAATTTCACTGAGTTGGAATCGCTCCATCAAACCTGATATAGCATCATTCGGGGTTTTAGCAGCACGGATAATCTTGATTACTTCGTCGATATTATCAGATGCAATGATTAATCCTTCCAGAATATGTGCACGTTCTTTGGCCTTGCGCAAATCATACTGAGTACGGCGGATGACTACGTCGTGTCTGTGCTCAACGAAGTGTTTTATCAAATCTTTCAGATTCAACAGACGTGGACGGCCATGTACCAATGCAACATTGTTCACACCAAAAGATGTCTGCAGCATTGTCATCTTGTAGAGCTTGTTGAGTACAATGCTGGCATTTGCATCACGTTTTACATCAATAACGATACGCATACCTTCACGGTCGGATTCGTCATTAGCATTGGCAATACCTTCAATTTTCTTTTCGTTGGCCAGATCGGCTATATTCTTAATCAATTCAGCTTTGTTGACACCATAGGGAATTTCTGTCACAACGATTTTATCGTGCGTCGAACCAGTCTCAATTTCGGCTCTAGCACGCATTATGACACGTCCGCGTCCCGTGAGATAGGCTTCGCGAACACCGCTCATACCGTATATATAGCCTCCGGTCGGGAAATCAGGAGCTTTGACATACGTCATCAGCTCTTCTATATCGATGTCATTGTTTTCAATGTATGCAATACAAGCGTCAATAACCTCAGATAGATTATGGGTCGGCATATTGGTAGCCATACCTACGGCAATACCAGATGCACCATTTACCAAAAGATTCGGAATACGGGCCGGCATGACGGTAGGCTCTTGCAAAGAGTCATCGAAATTGTTCTGCATGTCAACAGTCTCTTTCTCAAGGTCTGTCATCATGTCTTCACCAATTTTTCGCAAACGACACTCTGTATAACGCATGGCAGCAGCACTGTCACCGTCTACTGAACCGTAGTTACCTTGTCCGTCTACAAACATGTAACGCATTGCCCACGGCTGTGCCATACGTACAAGAGCTCCGTAAACGGACAAGTCGCCATGAGGGTGATATTTACCTAATACCTCACCGACAACTCTCGCAGATTTCTTATAGGGTTTATCCGACGTATTTCCCAGTCCCATCATACCGAAAAGAATTCTTCGGTGAACAGGTTTAAAACCATCTCTAACATCCGGAAGGGCACGTGAAACAATGACCGACATGGAGTAGTCAATGTACGAAGACTTCATTTCCTCCTCGATGTTAATCTTTATAATTCTGTCTTGTTCAAGCATTTAAAAAGATTATTAATTATACATTTGCGGGTTTGTGAAAAACCACGCTAAAGTACTGCTTTTTTTACGATATACAAAAGTTTTCCTCCATAAACTTTGTTGCCTGCAACATAAATATGGAAGTACTCCCTCCATTCCTCACCAAATTGCTATTAATATATAAGGTATAAAGTGGAAAAACAGATTTGAAATTTATGGCACGGGATTTGTATACTATTAAATCAGTTAAATATGATACGCTGAATTAATAAATGCGTATCTTTGTCGTGGATAACCTTTTTAATTGAGGAGAATTATAAAATATGAACAATCAATTTTCACAAAGAGTTTCAGACATAATTACTTATAGCAAGGAAGAAGCCAATCGATTGAGAAATCGCTATATTGGTCCGGAACACCTTCTGCTCGGCATGCTGCGTGATGGCGGAGGAAAAGCTATTGAAATATTGTTGAAACTTGATATAGATTTAAAACGAGTAAAAAGTCGTCTGGAGGGTTTCCTAAAGGATGCCGAGGACGATACTCTCTTGCCGGACGCTGAAGTGCCCTTGTCCCCGATGACGGCTAAGATATTGAAGATGTGTATGCTTGAAGCGCGTTTGCTGAAAAGTGCAACTGCCGATACGGAACATGTATTGCTGGCTATCTTGAAAGATGGCGACAATCTTGCTGCAACTGTTTTGGAAGAACACCGGGTGGATTATCAGGCTGTATTTGAACAGCTTTCGATGAAATCGACCAATCCGAATGCGGGAATGGGATTCACCGAGGATGATGAAGAGGATGAAGAAGATATGAATATGTCCCGCTCCTCCCGTACTGGGGGAGCTGGTTCGGCTTCGGCTGCACAGGCTGCATCCAGAAAGCCGTCCAATGATACTCCTGTGCTGGACAATTTCGGCGTAGACATGACGCGGGCTGCCGAAGAAGGCAAGCTGGACCCGGTTGTGGGTCGCGAACGCGAGATTGAACGTCTGGCGCAAATCTTGAGCCGCCGTAAGAAGAACAATCCGGTGCTTATCGGTGAACCTGGAGTCGGAAAATCTGCCATCGTAGAGGGTTTGGCATTGCGTATTGTGCAAAAGAAAGTTTCGCGCATTTTGTTTGAAAAGCGCGTGGTGATGCTTGATATGGCCTCTGTGGTGGCGGGAACAAAATACCGTGGTCAGTTTGAGGAACGTATCCGCTCTATCATCAACGAGTTGCAGAAAAATCCGAATGTCATCCTTTTCATCGATGAAATCCATACGATTGTAGGTGCCGGTGCTGCTGCCGGTTCTATGGATGCAGCCAATATGTTGAAGCCGGCTTTGGCTCGCGGCGAAATACAATGTATCGGTGCTACCACGCTTGACGAATACAGAAAGAATATCGAGAAAGACGGTGCTTTGGAGCGTCGTTTCCAAAAGGTGATTGTAGAGCCTACCACAGCTGAAGAAACGCTTCAGATATTGAAGAATATCAAGGAGAAGTATGAAGACCATCATAACGTGAGCTACACGGATGAAGCCTTGGAAGCATGTGTCAAGTTGTCAGCACGCTATATAACCGACCGTAACTTCCCGGATAAAGCCATTGATGCTTTGGACGAAGCCGGTTCGCGTGTGCATCTGACGAACATTAATGTTCCCAAAGAGATTGAGGAACAGGAAAAGCTGATTGAAGAGGCACGTAGCCTGAAGGCTGAAGCTGTAAAGTCACAGAATTTTGAGCTGGCTGCCAGCTACCGCGACCGTGAGAAGGAACTTTCTGTCCGCTTGGAGGAGATGAAGGTTGAGTGGGAAGCCCGTTTGAAGGATGACCGCCAAACGGTAGGTGAAGAGGAAATAGCCAATGTTATTTCAATGATGTCCGGTGTACCCGTACAGCGCATGGCGCAGGCAGAAGGACTTAAACTGGCCGGAATGAAGGAAGAACTACAGGCGAAGGTGATAGCTCAAGATGCTGCGATAGAGAAACTTACCAAAGCCATCCTGCGCAGCCGTGTAGGCTTGAAAGATCCTAACCGCCCTATCGGAACGTTTATGTTCCTCGGCCCTACCGGCGTGGGTAAAACGCATTTGGCCAAGCAGTTGGCTAAATATATGTTTGGCTCCAGCGATGCGCTGATACGCATTGATATGAGCGAATATATGGAGAAATATACGGTGTCCCGTATGATTGGAGCGGCTCCGGGGTATGTCGGTTATGAGGAAGGCGGACAGTTGACTGAAAAGGTGCGTCGCAAGCCGTATTCCATTGTCTTGCTGGATGAGATTGAGAAAGCCCATCCGGACGTGTTCAACATCTTGCTCCAGGTACTGGATGAAGGTCGTTTGACTGACAATTATGGCAGAACGATTGACTTTAAGAATACAGTCATCATCATGACCTCCAATATCGGTACCCGCCAGTTGAAAGAGTTCGGTCGTGGCGTAGGTTTTGCGGCGCAAAACCGCACGGATGACAATGAACATTCGCGCAGTGTGATACAAAAGGCTCTGAACAAGACTTTTGCTCCCGAATTTTTGAATCGTTTGGATGAAATCATTACTTTCGACCAGCTCTCCTTGGAGGCTATCACAAAGATTGTGGACATTGAGCTGAAAGGCTTGTACGAACGGGTTGAAGCAATTGGTTACAAGCTGGTTGTGGAGGATGATGCAAAGACATTCCTTGCTTCGAAAGGGTACGATGTACAGTTTGGTGCGCGCCCATTGAAGCGTGCCATTCAGAACCACTTGGAGGATGGACTTTCCGAGCTGATAGTGGCGGCAGAGTTACAGCCGGGTGATACGGTAAATGTATCAGTAGACAAAGAAAAAGATGAGCTGAGCATCAAGAAGGCATAAGCAGTTCTTTATAAAAACCGTCAAAATGTCAGTCCTTATGGGCTGGCATTTTTTTTGTGCTATATCTGCCGGAATAATTAAAAATATAAATCTAAAAATATAAATGTAGTATGCAAAAAGGTAATATTGGGGTAACTACTGAGAATATCTTCCCCGTCATTAAAAAGTTCTTGTATAGTGATCATGAAATTTTTCTCCGTGAGTTGGTTTCTAACGCGGTTGATGCTACACAGAAGCTGAAAACACTCTCCTCTATCGGTGAGTTCAAGGGTGAAGTTGGCGATTTAACCGTACATGTCTCGCTGGGAAAAGATACCATTACGGTGTCCGACCATGGTATAGGTCTTACGGCTGAAGAAATAGACAAGTATATTAACCAGATAGCTTTCTCTGGCGCCAATGACTTCCTTGAGAAATATAAAAACGATGCCAACGCCATCATCGGCCATTTTGGATTGGGTTTCTATTCGGCTTTTATGGTTGCCAAGAAAGTCGAAATCATCACTAAATCCTATCGGGAAGGCGCCCAGGCTGTAAAGTGGACATGCGATGGCAGTCCGGAGTTTACGATTGAAGATACGGACAAGGCAGAACGCGGCACGGATATCGTTCTTTATATAGACGACGATTGCAAGGAATTCCTTGAAGAAGCGCGCATCTCTTCTCTTTTGAAGAAGTATTGCAGCTTCCTTCCCATTCCCGTTGCATTCGGCAAGAAAAAAGAATGGAAAGATGGCAAACAGGTTGAAACAGCCGAAGATAATATCATCAATGATTCCAACCCGTTGTGGACGCTGAAGCCCAGCGAATTAAAAGACGAGGATTACAAGAAGTTCTATCGCGACCTCTATCCGATGTCCGATGAACCCTTGTTCTGGATACATCTGAACGTGGATTATCCGTTCCATCTTACTGGTATTCTGTACTTCCCGAAAGTAAAGAGCAATATCGAGTTGAACAAGAACAAAATCCAGCTTTATTGCAACCAGGTATATGTGACGGATTCGGTGGAAGGTATTGTTCCCGACTTCTTGACCCTGCTGCATGGTGTGCTCGATTCACCGGACATTCCATTGAACGTTTCCCGTTCTTATTTGCAGAGCGATGCCAACGTGAAGAAGATTTCTACATATATTACGAAGAAAGTATCCGACCGCTTGCAATCCATATTCAAGAACGACCGTAAGCAATTTGAAGAGAAGTGGAACGATTTGAAAATCTTCATCAACTACGGAATGCTCACACAAGAGGATTTCTATGATAGAGCAAAGGATTTCGCCCTTCTTTCCGATACGGACGACAAGTATTATACCTTCGAAGAGTATAAGACCTTGATAAAGGATAGCCAGACGGATAAGGATGGTAATCTGATTTATCTGTATGCCAACAACAAAGATGAGCAATACAGCTACATAGAGGCCGCTACGAATAAAGGATACAATGTGCTGTTGATGGATGGGCAGCTGGACATTGCGGTGGTGAGCATGTTGGAACAGAAGTTCGAAAAGGTTCGCTTCACTCGTGTAGACAGCGATATTATTGATAATCTGATTGTCAAGGAAGACAAGAAGAACGAAGCGTTGGAAGCCGGCAAGCAGGAAGTTCTTTTCTTCCATCTTCAAGAGCCAGTTGCCCAAGATGGATAAGACGGAGTTCAACATCACGGCGCAGGCTTTGGGCGAAAATGCCACTCCTATCATGATAACTCAGAGCGAGTACATGCGCCGTATGAAGGAAATGGCGAATATCCAGGCTGGAATGAGCTTCTATGGCGAAATGCCGGATATGTTTAACCTGGTATTGAATTCAGACCATAAGCTGGTAAAAGAAGTTCTGGCAGATGAAGATAAGGAATGTGCTGCTGCCGTTGCTCCGGTTCAGGCAGAGATGGATGAAGTGAACAAGCAGCGTACTGACCTGAAAAAGAAGCAGGAAGGCAAGAAAGATGAGGATATACCGACTGCCGAAAAGGATAAAGTGAATGAGCTGGATAAGAAGTGGGACGAACTGAAAACACAGAAAGAAGGCATCTTCGCCGATTATGCTGCCAAGAATAAGGTTGTCCGTCAACTGATAGATTTGGCACTGCTGCAGAATGGTATGTTGAAGGGTGAAGCTTTGAACAACTTTGTCAAGAGAAGCATTGACCTGATAAAATAAGCCCCTTTAAATTTGCATTTAATATATGCAAGGGTATTGTGATTCTTCGGAGTCGCAATACCCTTTTTTTATTCATTTTCACCAATTAGGGTGTGATTTTCTTCGTTGAATACGGCATTTTTAGAAACTATTGTTTATATTTGGGGCAATGAACATTTATCTTACTCGGAATAGCATAGTTATGAAAAGAGTTTTATTGTTTTTTTCGTTTCTTCTATGTGGCTTTATTTTACAAGCTCAGAAAGTGGGGCTTGTACTGAGTGGCGGTGGAGCAAAAGGCATGACTCATATAGGCATTATCCGGGCTTTGGAAGAGAATAATATCCCCATTGATTATATAACCGGAACCTCTATGGGAGCTATCATCGGTTCTCTGTATGCTATGGGGTATTCCCCGGACGATATGGAGGCGCTGTTGCGCTCTCCCGACTTTAAGCGTTGGTATTCGGGCAAAGTGGAGCCTAAATACGAGTATTATTTTAAGAAGAATCGTCCTTCACCGGAATTTTTTAATATCCGTTTTGCTTTTAGGGACTCGCTGCATATAAAGCCCCAGATACTTCCCACAAGCATGGTCAACCCCATACAGATGAACCTGGTATTTGTGGAATTGTTTGCACGTGCTACGGCTGCATGTGGCGGTAATTTCAACAAACTGTTTGTTCCTTTTCGCTGTATAGCATCCGATGTGTACAATAAAAAGCCATTGGTATTGAGTAAAGGGGATTTGGGAGATGCGGTACGCGCTTCCATGAGTTTTCCGTTTGTCTTCAAACCGATAGAAATAGACAGTACGCTTGCTTATGATGGCGGCATTTACAATAATTTCCCTACGGATGTGATGCGGGAGGATTTTCATCCGGATGTCATTATTGGCAGTGTGGTAGCGGCCAATCCCGGTAAGCCGAAGGAGAATGACCTGATGAGCCAATTGGAGAATATGATTATGCAGAAGACCGATTACTCCATTCCGGACTCGTTGGGCATAGTCATGACCTTCAAGTACGATGATGTCAACCTGCTGGATTTTGACCGTCTGCAGGAATTGCACGATATAGGCTACAACCGTACTCTTAATATGATGGATTCCATCAAAAGCCGTGTTCACCGTAGGGTGAATGCTGATAATGTGCGTTTGAGGCGCCTTGTCTTCCGGAGTAACCTGCCTCAATTCCGTTTTCGGGATATTATTATTGAAGGGGCGAATGCCCAACAGCAAGCCTACATCAAAAAAGAGTTCCATGATGAAGAGCATGAAGTCTTTACTTATGAAGACTTGAAGCGCGGGTATTTTCGTTTGCTGGCAGATAATATGATTTCGGAAATAGTTCCTCATGCTGTGTATGATTCGGAATCCGATTTGTATGAGCTGCATTTGAAGGTGAAGATGGAGGATAATTTTTCCGTGCGTCTGGGGGGCAGTGTCTCTACCACGAGCTCAAATCAAATCTATTTGGGAATAGGATATCAGAACTTGAATTATTATTCCAAGGAAATCACTTTTGACGGTCAGTTGGGTAAGATTTATAATAATGCCCAGTTGATGGGTAAGATTGATTTGCCTACCAACATACCTACGTCCTTTCGTTTTATTGCTTCAATCAGTACCTTCGATTACTACAAGAAGGACAAGCTGTTTTCCAGGAATGACAAACCTTCATTCAATTCAAAGGACGAACGTTTTGTGAAGTTGATGGTTGCCTTGCCGTTTTTGGCCAATAAGCGTGCGGAGTTCAGTCTGGGATATGGCCAACTGGAAGATAACTACTTTCAATCCAGTGTAATAGATTTCGATAAGGACCGTTCGGACAGAAGTACCTACAAACTTTTGGGAGGTTCCATCGGTTTCTATGGGAGCACCCTAAATACGCGGCAATACGCGACAAAAGGTTATCTGGAGAAACTGATAGCCCAGGTATTTACCGGGAGGGAAAGATTTGAACCGGGGAATCCGCAAGAAGGGTACAGTCCTTCTCCGCAAGAGCGGCAATCATGGTTACAAATCTCTTATATGAAAGAGGCATATCACACGATGGGGCCGAAATTCACCCTGGGATGGATGGCAGAAGCACTGTATTCATCGAAGAATTTTTCGGAGAATTATACGGCAACCATGTTGCAGGCGGCAGATTTTTCTCCTACTCCTCATAGTAAGCTGATGTATAATGAAGCTTTTCGTGCCAACCAGTATGTGGCTGCCGGTATCAAACCCATATATGTTTTGAACGACATGTTCCAGTTCCGGACAGAATTTTATGGCTTTACACCGATTTTTCCGATAAAAAAGAATGCATTGAATAAAGCATATTATGGAAAAGCATTCTCCCGCTTTGAGTATATGGGAGAAGTTTCTGTTATTTGTCATTTGCCCTTTGGAGCAATATCTGCATATGTAAATCATTATAGCTCACCGAGAAGGGAGTGGAATGTGGGGATGACCATCGGCTGGCAGTTGTTTAATTATCGCTTTGTCGAATAAATTTCTTCAAAAAAGTTTTAATTATCGCACCCGTTTTGTCGAATAATCCTGTCGCGGTCACAAGTTTTCATAATTTTTTAAGGGTTTCAACTGAATTAGCTGACTACGGAAAAAGTTTGTATATCGTTTGAACACTTTGTTCCATCATATAAAAACAAAGTGTTTTTCTCTGCTGAAACAAAGTGTTCAGTGTTGTGAACTAATAGATTAGCTGAAATAATAGTCTTGTCTTGATTGAGCTAGAGATGTCTTTTTCTCGATTTAACCAGATGTCTTTTTGCTTTATAACGTAATCAGTAGACTGTTTTGGGATTATTGTACTGTTAAACAAAGAAGGCCGCGTTTCCACAAAATTAAGCTCAACTGAATAGTTGTAGCTGACTACGGATCAGCCGGTTACAGGTTTGAATCCTGGTGTCGCGGTCATTCAGCATGGCTTTTACTCCGGCAGGGTTGCCGTCTACAAACAGAAGCTTGAATAATTCGGCAAATTTGTGGTGAATGGTCAATGCATTGGCATAGTCCCCTTGCAGTGCCAGACGTACCATACGGCTGAACTCACGTGGGAACGCGTTTCCGATGACCGAGATAATGCCGACGGCCCCCAGGGTAATCAGAGGGAAGGTGATGCCGTCATCGCCCGAAATAACGTCGAAATTGGCCGGTTTGTTTTTGATGATGTCGTCCATCTGCGTGATGTCGCCCGAAGCTTCTTTGACGGCTATCACATTCTTGAAATCACGTGCAATGCGCAGGGTTGTTTCTGCCTTCATGTTCACGCCGGTACGACCGGGGACATTATAAAGCACAATCGGCAAATCCGTTGCTTCAGAAATGGCCTTATAATGCTGATATATACCTTCTTGCGATGGCTTGTTGTAATATGGAACGACGGATAGAATGGCATCTACTCCGGTGAAATCGTCATTTCTTTCAGTGTTTCCACTATGGCCCGGGTGTTGTTTCCACCTACGCCCAGCAGGATAGGAATTCTTCCGTTCACTCGCTCGATGACCATTTTCTTGATTTTCTTTTTCTCTTCTTCAGTCAGAGTCGGAGTTTCTGCCGTGGTGCCGAGCACACATAAAAAGTCGGTATTGTTTTGAAGTTGATAGTCTACCAAACGCATCAACGCATCGTAATCAACGCTTTCATCCTCTTTAAATGGAGTAATCAGCGCTACCCCCATTCCTTTCAATCTTGTCTGTATCATGAGTATTATAAAGTAATCTCTAATTAAATGACTCGCAAAAGTACGAATTTTTTCGATTTACCCTACAAATATAAGCCATAAAAAAGCTTTTTGTAGAAATTTGTTAGGATATGAGTGTCAGAAACTCATCTTCGCTCATAATCTTTACTCCCAGTTTCTGCGCTTTCTCCAGTTTGGCGGGTCCCATATTCTCGCCCGCCAGAATAAAGCTGGTTTTGGCAGAGATACTGCCTACATTTTTTCCACCGTTTTTTTCTATCAGCTCTTTGTATTCGTCCCGTGAGTGGTGGGTGAATACGCCGCTGATGACAATGGACTGGCCCGCCAGTTTGTCGGTGTATCCGCTGAGGTCTTCTTCCGTCCGGTGGAGTTGCAGACCGTTCGATTTCAGCCGTTCCACCAGCTCTCTGTTGGCAGGATTGGAGAAGTAGGTTATAATGCTCTGCGCTATTTTTTCACCGATTTCATCGATGTTTTTCAGCTTTTCGAGGTCTGCGTTTTCCAGTTCTTCGATGTCCGTAAAGGACTTGGCTATCTTCTTGGCAACCGTTTCTCCCACGAAGCGTATGCCCAGTGCAAAGAGCACTCTTTCGAATGGCACTTCTTTACTTGCCGCAATACCGTTGACTATGTTTTCTGCCGATTTTTCGCCCATCCGTTCCAGGTTCTTGATGTCATCGGTTTTGAGCTGGTATAAATCTGCAGTATCCTTTATCAGCCCCAATCGGTAGAACATATCTACTGTTTCAGGTCCCAGTCCGTCTATATTCATGGCTTTGCGGCTGATGAAATGCTCTATTTTCCCTTTAATCTGCGGAGGACAAGCGGTTTCATTGGGGCAATAGTGGGCTGCTTCTCCTTCAAAACGTATCAGTTTGCTGCCGCATTCGGGACAATGGGTGATGAACTTCACTTTTTCACCGATAAGCATACTGCGGGCATCCTTATCGACACCGGTTATTTTGGGGATGATTTCACCGCCTTTTTCCACATACACCATGTCGCCTATATGCAGGTCCAGCCCCTCGATAATATCTGCATTGTGCAGGGAGGCACGTTTCACAATGGTGCCGGACAGTTGTACGGGGTCCAGATTGGCAACCGGAGTGACTGCGCCGGTACGTCCTACTTGGTAGGTAACCCTATTCAAGCGTGTCAGTGCACGTTCTGCCTGGAATTTGTATGCGATGGCCCACCGGGGGGACTTGGCTGTGAATCCCAAATTCTTTTGTTGTCTCAAGCTGTTGACTTTTAGTACAATACCATCAGTAGCTACCGGAAGGTTCTTACGCTCCGTGTCCCAATAATTGATGTATTCGAAGACTTCTTCCAGGCTGTGGGCTTTTCTGGTGTGCTCTGATGTTTTAAATCCCCAGCTGGCGGCGGCTTGCAGATTCTCGTAATGGCCGTCGCAGGGCAATTCCTCTCCCAATAGATAGTAGAGATAAGCATCCAGCTTTCTGGATGCTACGATGGCGGAATTCTGCAACTTCAAGGTACCGGAAGCAGCGTTGCGCGGATTGGCGAAAAGCGGTTCCTCACGTGCTTCCTTTTCCCGGTTCAGTTCTTCGAAAACCACCCAGGGCATCAGGATTTCCCCTCTGATTTCGAATGATTTAGGATAATTCCCATGGAGGACCAGTGGAATCGTTCGGATTGTCTTTACATTGTCCGTCACGTCATCGCCCTTTTCGCCATCGCCACGGGTGACGGCACGCACCAGTTTGCCATCCTCGTAAGTCAGCGAGATGGAAGTACCGTCATACTTCAGCTCGCAGCAGATTTCAAAATCCTCATTCAACGCTTTCTTTACCCGTTCGTAAAAGTCGGTCACTTCGTTTTCGGAATAGGTGTTTCCCAATGAAAGCATGGGATATTTGTGTGCCACTTGTGTGAAGTTCTTATTCAAATCGCTTCCTACGCGCATGGTGGGCGAATTATCATCTTGGTATTCAGGATGTTCTTTCTCTAAGTCTTGTAGCTCGCGCATCAGGTCGTCAAACTCTTTGTCTGATATTTCGGGAGCGTTCAATACATAATAATTGTAGTTGTGCCGATGTAAGTCGGCGCGTAGCTGGTCTATCTTTTCTTTTACTGTCATAACGATTTTGGAGTTTGGACACAAAAATACGGGTTTCTCCCGAATATTTGTACTTTTGCAGCTTGAAATAGCTAAAATAAAGTTATATGCGCATTGACATTATCACAGTTTTGCCAGAGATGATTGAGGGATTCTTTAACTGCTCCATCATGAAACGTGCTCAAAATAAAGGGCTTGCAGAGATACATATCCATAATCTTCGTGATTATACGGAAGATAAGTACCGTCGTGTAGACGATTATCCGTTTGGCGGCTTTGCCGGAATGGTCATGAAGATAGAGCCGATAGAGCGGTGTATCAACGCCTTGAAGGCCGAGCGGGATTATGACGAGGTTATCTTTACGACCCCCGATGGTGAGCAGTTCAATCAGCCGATGGCAAATACTCTTTCCCTTGCCCAGAATCTCATCATTCTCTGCGGGCATTTCAAAGGGATAGATTACCGGATTCGCGAGCATCTCATCACCAAGGAAATCAGTATCGGCGACTATGTGTTGACTGGCGGAGAACTGGCGGCGGCTGTCATGGCAGATGCCATCATCCGTATCATTCCGGGAGTGATTTCCGATGAGCAGTCTGCACTTTCAGATTCTTTTCAGGACAATCTGCTGGCCGCACCGGTCTATACACGTCCCGCTGATTACAAAGGATGGAAAGTTCCGGAAATTTTACTATCCGGTCATGAGGCTAAAATTAAGGAATGGGAGCTGCAACAGTCATTGGAAAGAACTCGGAAATTACGTCCGGATTTGTTGGGAGAGTAAGTTTACTGATGTAAATAAAAAGAAAAAGGACATTCGTCAATGAATGTCCTTTTTTATGAATATAGTTTGCGAATGGCGATCTCTAGTTATTCTTTATACCTCGAGTGCACCGATAATATCCTTTACAGACTGATAACCGTGTCTGTTAAGATAGTCATTTATTCCTTCTACCACTTTCACTGTAACCGCCGGATCAATAAAGTTTGCAGTACCGATTTGAATGGCAGAGGCACCTGCGAGCATAAATTCCACAGCATCTTTCCAATTCATGATGCCCCCTAAACCTATGACCGGTATTTTTACCGCCTTAGCTACTTGCCATACCATACGTAATGCAATGGGTTTCACGGCTGCTCCGGACATGCCACCGGTTACAGTGGAGAGTATCGGACGCCTGCGTTCCGCGTCTATAGCCATTCCCAGCAGGGTATTGATGAGGGAAACACTGTCTGCACCGCCATTTTCGGCTGCGCGGGCTATTTCAGTGATGTCTGTAACGTTCGGGGAGAGCTTTACGATAAGTGTCTTTTTGTAAACTGAGCGCACGGCTTTCACCACTTCTTCGGCGCCCTTGGCGGTAACACCGAATGCCATTCCTCCTTGCTTCACGTTAGGGCAAGAGATGTTCAATTCTATGGCAGGAATTTTGTCAAGTTCATTAATGATTGCGGCTGTTTCGGCATAGTCTTCGATGGCAGAACCCGAAACATTCACAATCATATTGGTCTGAATGTCCTTGATACGCGGATAGATATGTTCAACAAAGTAATGTACACCCTTATTTTGCAGTCCCACAGCGTTTAACATACCTGATGGAGTCTCTGCCATGCGCGGATATGGATTGCCTTCACGTTTGTGAAGAGTGGTTCCCTTTACAATAATACCGCCTATTCGCGATAGTTCGATGAAATCGGCGAATTCTTCACCATATCCGAATGTTCCGGATGCAGTCATCACCGGATTATTCATTTGTAATTCACCAATATTTACACTTAAATCTGCCATAATAGTTTGTTTATATTAAAAACCGGACCTTCTTTACATACGCACAAATGACCTTCCGTGGTATTTTCTACACAGCATAGACAAGCGCCTATGCCGCACGCCATCATATTTTCCAAAGATACTTCGCAACTGATGCCTTTACTTTTGGCATACTTTGCTACTGCCATCATCATCGGTTTGGGGCCGCAAGTATATATCTGCTCAAAGCACACCTTATTTAATATGGAGTGTTGTGTTACGTATCCCTTCTCTCCGTGGCTGCCATCTTCGGTGGTGGTATACACCTCGCCATAGGCGGCAAATTGTTCCAATTGAAGCAAATCTTTGTCACTTCTGGCACCCAGCAGGAATGTTGGCTTGCAACCTTTCTTGGCGAGCTGTTCGCCTAAATATAACATAGGAGCTGTACCTACACCTCCACCTACCAATAAGAGCTTGTCTGAGGGCTTTTCAGGCATTGTGAAGCAGTTTCCCAACGGAAGCACTACATTGATTATATCGCCTGCTTTTGCTTCTCCTAATCGCTTGGTTCCGTCGCCTACAAGTTGGATTAAGAACCAGACCTCGTTCCGTTGTCTATCTACATAATTGATGGAGATGGGGCGGCGCAAAAAAGTGGTAGGCGAGCCGTCCACGCGAATCTCTGCAAATTGTCCCGGAAGCATTTCCGGAAGTGGGGATGGAGAAGTCAGCTTCAACAACACGTAGTTGGCATGCAAGCGGAGGTTCTCTGTCACTGTCAGATCTAAAATATACTTTTTCATATCTATAAAGAGGGATGTTTTTCTTTCGGGTGCAAAGATAGTGTAAACCGAGTGCAGAATAAAATGAACCCGTTTCTTTTTTATGCCGGGGCGTTAGTCTATTTCCATTCTCATTCCTTAATTTTCCGGTTTGAATGTTTCATAAGTATTATCATCAAAGAAAATTCTTATTTCTGTTATTTTTTTAGGCGGTCTTTCTTTATAGATAATTTCTTGTTTTACAATCTCTTTAGGCGATTTTAGGGCTGTCTCTAATGCAATTTCCTTGCGATTTTTAGATTCTTCCGGCCCGTTGGACAGATTTTCCGGATTCTCGGCGAATAAAGGATAGTCGAATCCATCGTTTTCGGGTGAATCCGGATTATTACTCATATTACCTTTTCCGGTAAGCAGCCACTCCAAGTTTATGTCGTTGTATCGTTGATGCAATCGGAGAATGACTTCCGTACTTGGATATTTGTTACGCGGACCCAAGATGTGAGAAATGGTGGCTTGGGCCACGCCGATACTCTCGGCAAAAGCTCCTGCTGTCAGTTTCTCCCGGTCCATAACCATTTTGAACCTGTCTTTTATACTCATGGTTTATGTGTTATTACAATTGTACATGTTATTTATTGAATTACAAAAGTAAAAAAATGACATCACAAAAGCAAATTAAAAATGTAATATTTTAAAGTTTACAAATGAAATGCTGTTATTACAATATTCATCATTACAAATGCTATAATACAAATTACGAGTAAAATAGGTGTTTATCGTAAGTTTAATAAAATAATATATTTGTCTAGTTATTATCATATTATATGGTTATTTTTTGATGGTAAATGCTGTATTACATTTGTTTGTCGCTCATTTTATATAATATATAATTTAATAATTTGATTAATCGTCGTATGTAATTGATATATACATATTTATTGCTTATAATTATATGGGTTAACCCCTACTCTATTATTTTTGTAAACCATCAGTTTGCGATATTAAATATTACTTATTACATTTGTGTTTTTCAAGTGTAATATCACATATGTTATAATACACCCCGTCATATAGATATTTATGTAATGTATTAAATTCACAATAGTCAATTATCCTAGTTGTGTATTACAACTATTGTACTCTTGAAAAGTGTAACAGATTTCATATATGACGATTTAAAGCTGAATTGCTCCATCTCTTCTTTTTACTAAAGGAGAAAAGATGTGACATAAATAAGAAAATAAGATGCTTTATTTATTTTCTAGTCTTCAAGACTTAAATCCTTGCTTTATTTCTGTATAATTGGTCGATTCGTTATAAAAACACGATTCTCAGAGCTTATAAATGAACGTAATTTACTGTAAATATGATTATTATCTCCTATTTTACTGTCTATGCTAAGGACCGAAATAGAAAAAAGGGGGATAAATCCCCCTAAAAATGACATAATGATATTAAATCAGTCTGTTTTATGCTTTTCCCCTTTTATGGAAAAGGATGCTGTATGGAAGTTAATGTAGAATCTTAAAGACCAATTCCCGGAGGATATCTCCATCGCTTAGGGAGGAATTTCCTACTCCTTTGGATTTGGCATCTGCATATCGAATTTCTCCGATTATCTGCATGGTCTTTACTCCGCTGTAACGGCGCATGGCACTTAGGTATTCGCGCGACTGCCAGGGAGTCTTTAATCCTATGAAACTGGCAATACCCTGCTCCGTCTTTTCGGGTGCATAATAAGCCAACATCAAGTTGGAGAAGAAGCCGAAAAGTAAAGATAAAGTCATCTGGATAGGGTTTGTTTTCGGATTTTCTTCAAAATATTTTATTATTTTATTGGCCTTTAGTATGTCTTTTTCTACAATGGCACTGCGAAGTTCAAAGTTATTATAATCCTTACTGATTCCGATGTTACGTTCTATCTGTTCGGGGGTGACGCGTGTCTGACCTTTTGGAAGAGTTATAATCAGTTTTTCCAGTTCTCCTGTAAGGCGGCTGAGGTCCGTACCTACGAAATCGGCAAGCATGGAGGTGGCTTTAAGATCCAAGTCTACACCTTTGCGCTTCATGTATGAGGTGATGAATGCCGGTAACTGGGCATCCTTCACCTTCTTGGATTCGAATAGAACTCCCACCTTCTCTATTTCGGCCGCCAGCTTCTTTCTTCTGTCCAGCACCCCATGTTTGTGGCATAGAACAAGAATGGTGGAGTTCAACGGTTTTTGCAGGTAGTATGAAAGCTCCTCCATGTTGCGGATGGCCTGCGCTTCCTTTACGACTACGACCTGGCGTTCGGACATCATCGGATAGCGCTTGGCCGCATTGATGACAGTGGCTATATCGACATCTGCACCGTAGACTACGGTCAGGTTGAATACCTTTTCGGTGTCAGTGAGAACGTTGTCTACAATATAGTCGGAGATGAGGTCTATGTAATACGATTCCTCGCCCATGAGATAGTAGACGGGGCGGTATTGCTTGGCTCTCAACTCTTTTAGAATATCATCACAGGTTGTTTCTTGTTTTGCCATATAATAAAGTAAGTGCTATACGAGGGATGTCCCGTAACGGATTACCAGTCGAACTTCAAGTGTTTTACGGTTTTCTTTTCATCAATAATCATGCGCAAGGATGCGATGCCGATTTCAACATGCTCCTTTACATAATTCTGGGTCACCAGATTGTCGCTTTTATCGGTTTTTACACCTTCCGGAATCATCGGTTGGTCTGAAACCAGCAGAAGAGCTCCCGTGGGAATATGATTGGCAAAACCGCAGCTGAATAGGGTTGCCGTTTCCATATCGACAGCCATGGCACGGGTTTTCTTCAGATATTCTTTGAATTCCTCGTCATGTTCCCAAATGCGGCGGTTGGTGGTGTATACGGTACCGGTCCAGTAGTCACGGGCATAATCGCGGATGGCAGAAGAAACGGCACGTTGCAGCATAAATGCCGGGAGTGACGGGACTTCAGGTGGGAAGTAGTCGTTGGAGGTACCCTCGCCACGGATGGCGGCAATGGGAAGGATGAGGTCCCCTATTCTATTTTTCTTGTCTATACCGCCGCACTTACCCAGAAACAGACATGCCTTGGGCTTGATAGCACTCAGCAAGTCCATGATAATGGCGGCATTAGGACTTCCCATACCAAAATTAATGATGGTCATTCCTTCTGCACTGGCAGATATCATGTTGGCATCTTTACCGAGAATGGGAACATTGAACTTTTCTGCGAAAATCTCTACGTACTTGTTGAAGTTGGTCAACAGAATGTACTCTCCAAAATCCTCCAGGTTACGCTTTGTGTAACGGGGCAGCCAATTGGCTACGATTTCTTCTTTTGTTTTCATAAGATTTCATTAAATTTGCGGTTCCAAAAAAGGAACCCGTTATTTAACTTACAAAATAATAAATGTTATCGTTAAACCTATACAACTAAAAGATGCGATACAGTACTCTACCGGAGAGACCTCTCCGCCCGGATGATTGTAGAATATAAAGCACCACACATTGAAATAACGCAAGCTGTTTTCGATCAGATTACCCGATATAATATGGTACTGAAAGTAGATTACCTGATTGTCAGCAACGGAATGCAACATTATTGCTGCCGTATGGATTATGAACATCAGAGCTATACTTTTCTGAGAGATATTCCGGACTATGCTTCTTTATAAATCGATCATTACATGAAACCTACGGGATGATTATATCATCCCGCCACCTTCTTTTTCCCACCGAATTTTTCTTGCAATTTCTGCATCAGCTCATAGAAATTAGGTACATAAACCGTAGCCAGCAACGTATTCATTGCCATACCGAATGCCACTGCAGCCCCCAGTGCGATACGACTTTCCGCACCTGCACCGGTAGCAAACAGCAACGGCATTACTCCCAAAACGAAAGCAAATGATGTCATTAAGATCGGTCGCAGACGAACATGTCCCGCTTCAAATGCCGCATCACGGATCGAATTCCCCTCAGCGCGGAAATCACGGGCAAACTCCACAATCAGAATTCCGTTCTTTGCGAAAGCGCAATCAACAGGATAATACCAATCTGCGTATAAATACTTACCGGAGTCCCCATTATCAGACAACCGATCATCGCTCCCAACAATGCTACCGGCAAACCAATAACCGCCGCTACCGGACTGGTCCAGCTTTCATATTGCGCAGCCAAAACAAGGAATGCCACAATCAAGGCCATGACCAGAACAATGGTGGTCGTATTTCCCGCCTGCGTTTCCTGGTATGCAACAGAAGTCCATTCATACCCGAATTCATCACCTAACTGTTCCTTGAACAAAGCCTCCATCTCTTGAATAGCCTGCCCCCGGGTACTGCTTCCCGGAGCCACATTGCAGGTCAAAGCTGCTGTGGAGTACATGTTATATCGGTTTATCTGGTCTTGCCCCAACTGCTCTTCCACCCGGGTGAAAGAAGAGAAAGGTACCATTTCTCCCGCAGAATTCGGCACACTCAATTTCAGCACATCATCGATCACCCTTTGCGCCTGATCACGCGCCTCGATCTTCACCTGATAGATACGTCCGAACTCTACAAAATCATTCACATACGCCGCTCCCATATAATATCCTAACGTAGAAAAGACATCATTCAAGGCAATACCCATAAATTGAACTTTATCCCGATCGATATTCAAAAAATATTGCGGTACATTGGCTTGGTACTGGCTGGATATAGAAGCCAGAGCAGGTTTGGTATGGTAAAAGCCAATAAAGCATCGATAGCCTGCTGCATCTCCGTAGATCCCAGGTTTTTCCTATCCTCTACCTGAAGCTGCAGACCTCCCGAAGCCCCTAATCCTGGAATAGCCGGTGGAACCATAGCAAACAACCCTGCCCCTTGAATTGTCATATACGCCTCACCGTTGAAACGGTTGACTACAGCGGCAGCCGTGTGCTCCTTTCCCTTGCGTTCATTCCAGTTTTTCAGTACGACAAAATAAGTAGCCGAATTACTCTGCTCACCACCTCCCATAACGGAAAAACCAGTAATACCTATATAGTTCTGTACCTCAGGATACGAATCAAGTATGGCATTAATTTGATTTCCAACCGCTTGTGTACGCTCCAGACTGGCAGCAGGAGGCAATTGAACCACAGCAATGAAATATCCGTCATCTTCATCGGGAACGAACGTAGAAGGCCAGCGCATAAATAGAAGAACAGCAATAACTGTCAAAATGGTATAAGAAATAAAACTAAATCCCGGTCGTTTAAGCAACCATTTAACGATTCCGTCATATACTCCCTGCGTTTTATCATAAGCCTTATTGAATCCCCGATAGATAAAAAATTTGGAAGGTTTGCTCTTTTCGAGAAAAAGCGCGCAAAGCGCAGGTGTCAACGTCAATGAATTAAAACCGCTCAACACGGTCGAAGCAGCAATAGTCAACGCAAACTGCTTATATAGCTGACCGGAAATTCCACTAATCAACATAGTAGGAACAAATACGGCAAGCAGCACCAGCACTACCCCCACAATGGGTCCTGTAATCTCTCCCATCGCTTTTGTCACCGCTTCGCGAGGCGAATATTGTCCGGTTTCCAGTAACCTCGAAGCGTTCTCCACCACCACTATCGCATCATCCACCACAATGGCGATTGCCAAAATCAATCCGAACAACGTCAATGTATTGATAGAGAAACCAAATGCCGCCATCACAGCAAGAGTACCAATCAAAGAGACCGGAATGGTGAGACAAGGAATAATAACCGCCCTCCAATTCTGAAGGAACAAGAAAATAACAAGCACCACCAGCAAAGTAGTTTCAAAGAACGTCACCATCACTTCGTCTATGGAAGCATGAATGACATCGGTCGTATCCAACGTAACGTTATAAGTAACACCTGACGGAAAGTTCTCTCCCAATTCCTCCATTTTGGCTTTCACCCCTTTCATACATCCAATGAGTTGGAACCCGGTTGCTGGTAAATAGCAATGGCAGCCGTAGGTTTCCCATTCAGCCGGGATACCACTCCATAAGAAGCAGAACCCAGATCAATTCGTGCAATATCTTTCAGGTGAAGCATTGCTCCGTCCTTTTCCGTACGGATGATGATATTGCCAAACTGTTCCGGTGAGGTAAGTCTCCCCTGCACATTCAACGTATACTGAAACGCATTCTTATTATCCTGTCAGATAGGTTGACCGATATACCCGGCAGAAACCTCTACGTTCTGCGCCTGAATGGCCTGATAGACTTGCTGCGGTGAAATATTGCGAATCCGCATAGCTTCAGGATCCAGCCAGACACGCATAGAATAATCTCCGGCTCCCATGACATTTACCGCACCGACTCCCGGCACACGGGTTAACTGGTCGACAAGATTTAATTTCGCATAGTTGGTAAGGTACAAACTGTTATAGACAGAATCCTGCGAAGTCATTGTCAGGAACATCACAATGTTTGAAGACTGTTTCTGTACAGTCACTCCTTGCACCACCACCGGTTCCGGAAGTGATGATTGCGCGATACTCACCCTGTTTTGCACTTGCACAGTTGCCATGTCAATATCCGTTCCAACGGCAAAAGTGATAGTCAGAGAGTATGCTCCCGAAGATGAAGAGTTGGAAGACATATAAAGCATACCATCTACTCCATTCACCTGCTGTTCGATAGGAATACCTACCGTTTGGGCTACCGTCTCGGCATTTGCACCCGGATAAACGGCCGATACTTGTACCGTCGGTGGTGTAATCTCCGGAAATTGCGCTACCGGCAATATATTTAGTGTCACCAGACCGGCTACCACAATAAGCAGTGCAAGCACCGTAGCGAAGATCGGTCGGTTTATGAAAAATTTAGAAAACATAGATCTATAAGTTTAGGATTAATACTTGAAATGAAAGAACTACTCTTTAAGGTACAGGCTTTACCTTCATTCCATCTCTGACTTTCATCAGAGCTTCCGTGACATACCGCTCTTGAGGAGAAATGCCCTCCAATACCTGACGCAGGGTATCACCCATTAACTGCCCCACCTCAATATGACGGTAACGAACTACGTTCGAGTCATTTACGACATACAGAAATTTACCTAACTGATCCGTTCCTATAGAAGCTTCCTTCACCAATACAGCATTTGAGGCTTCGCCATAAGGAAGAGTTATACTCACATACAACCCGCTTTTCAGAAGCCCTTTCGGATTATCAAAATTAGCGCGTACCATCAATGTTCCCGTACTCATATCCACATTCGGGGATAAATAATCCAACACGGCAGGATAAGACTCCGTTCCATCCTTACCCAATTGTACCATAATCTTTTGCGGCAGGTTCTTTGCCGATTGATTGTCATTCATCGCCATGCCCAACCACTGATTGTCCGCTACATTAAAATACGCATACATCTGATTATCCTTATAGATAGTAGCCAAAGTAACGGGCTGTAAAGATCCGCCCACATAACTCCCTATGTCCACAGTCGATTTCGTGATAGTCCCGTCAAACGGAGCACGCACATAACAATATCCCAGATTCGTATGCGCCGTACTCAAAGCGGCTTCCGCATTATTCACAGCCGCGATCCCTTCTGTCACATTGGCTTCCGACTGTAGCAGTTGTATCTGACTCACCGCATCACTTTTGATAGCCTCTTTCATACGGCTGTAATTACTGCGTGCGTACTCCAGCTGCGCCTGAGCTGTTTGCAGATCCGCTTTCGCCTGTTCCACCTTATCCTTATATAATGTAGGCTCGATGACAAAAAGTAACTGTCCTTTCTTTACCCTTCCTCCCGGGTATAGGAGGTGGACTGCAAAGTCCCGTTTACTCTGGCCACAAGATTTACCGTTTGCTCCGTTGTCAGGTATCCGGGTAATCTTTCGTCAGAGTAATGTCCTTCACTATCGGTTTAGTCACGCTAATTTCAGGAGTAGGCATTCCTCCCATTGCTCCTGTGCTTTTCTTCTCCTTGCATCCTGTCAATATGGGCAGCGCAAGAAAGATATACATTATTGTTTTTTCATATCCGTTCGGTTATATTTTTTTATAGATTCTTTTTTATTCTCTCCAGCCTCCGCCCAATGCTTTATAAAGGGTTATCAGTTGCAATAATGAACTGCCTTCCGCTTGCACCAGCTGATTCTCATAAGATAGCAGAGAACGTTGGGCGTCGAGCACATTCTGGAACGGTGAAAGCCCCTGTTTATAAAGTTCTAAAGAAAGTTTCAGAGTTTCGACACCTTGATTACGCACTTCCCTCAAAGCTACAATCTGCTTGATGGAATTACGATAAGCATTCATCGCATTATCCGTTTCCTGTACCGCAGTCAGAACTGTCTGATTAAATTGATTGATCGTTTCGTCCAATTGAACTTTTGCCAGTCTGGTGGCATTTACCAATTGTCCTCCACTGAAGATTGTCCAACTCAATGCCGGAGCAATCTCATAAGTCATGCTTTTACTTTTCACCAGATCATTCAGATCACGGGCTGCATAGCCAAACGAACCTTTCAGAAAAACTTTCGGCAACCAGTCGGCCTTAGAAGCTCCGAGTAACGCTGCCTGCGCATTCACATTCCGTTCCGCCTCCGCACATCGGGTCTTCTCAATAATAAATCGACAGGCATACCCACTCCGATCGGTTCCATATAATCGGGTAAAATCCCCACCGTTTCCAGCACTGGGCGAATCTCCTGAGGATACATTCCAAGCAAAACGGCCAGTGTCGTGATATACTGGTTGATACCTGCTTCCAATTGTGGAATGGAAGCTCTCGTGCTATACAAAACCGACTTAGCCTGTGCCACGTCCAACTTAGCCACAAGTCCGGTGTTATAACGTACTTCCGTGATTTTCAGCACTTCTTCCTGCGAGGCGACATTCTTCTTCACCACCTCAAGCTGCTGCTGAAATTCCCGTAGATTGATATAAGCTGAGGCCACCTCGGCCGCCATAGAAATCATCACCCCCGTATACTCCTCTTTACTTGCAGCAAAATTTCTCTTTCTGCGCTTTCACACGCTTACGGATACTGCCGAATACATCCACTTCCCAACTCATACAGAGTGATGCGCCATAATAATGTTCCGTAGATTGAGGAGCGGCACTGATATTACCGCTTGCCTCCTCGCGAGTCCATCCGGCATTCAATCCGACAGAAGGGAAAAAGTTACTGCGCTCCATCCAGAGATTGGCACGGGCAGCAGATATGCGGTTAATAGCCATCGCAACAGAGAAATTGCGGTCTACCGCCAAAGCGATCAGAGAATCCAGCTTGGTGTCTCGGAAAGATTTCCACCAATAATCATCCACAGGAAGCGTCTGTTGAAATACTTGTCCACTCTCCTCCCATTCATCAGGAAGAGGCGCCTTCAGGTAACAGTTTGCAGTTTGCCCAACCGCAGATACAGTAGAAAGAAACATAAAGAGCGATATGCCCCACATTCGTATATTCATATCAGTTCAGGTTTTTATGAAATGATATGATAACAACCAAAGGTTTGGTTTGTTTATTTTGGGTATGTTAAGAAAGGGAGATAACAAAAAAAAGCCCCGCATGATGCGGAGCTTTGAAATATATAATCAAAAAGCGGTAGATTATTCTGCACTTTTTCTTCTGATCGCTCTTTTGGTTGTTGGTGCGGGGCTTCTTCAGCCTTATGTTCAATCTGTACACCAGCCAATTCCGGGTCAATCATGATACGTCCGCAGTACTCGCAAACGATGATTTTCTTACGAGAACGGATGTCCAGTTGTCTTTGGGGCGGGATCTTGTTGAAACAGCCGCCGCAAGCATCACGCTGTACACGTATACGATACCCAGACCGTTGCGTGAATTCTTGCGTATACGCTTGAAGGATTGAAGCAGACGCGGCTCTATTTTAGTTTCGAGTTCTTTGGCTTTGTCTCTCAGCTTTTCTTCTTCCTGCTTGGTTTCAGAGATAATTCATCCAACTCGCCCTTCTTCTGTTCAAGGTCTTTTTTCTTTCATCCAAGACCTGTTCTGTTTGCGGCTTTGAGACTTTACTTCTTCATCGGCAGAGAACTCTTTGATTCTCTTTTCGCAGAGTTCGATCTCCAAGGTCTGGAACTCGATTTCTTTGGTCAGGAAGTCATATTCGCGGTTATTGCGAACATTGTCTTGCTGTGACTTATATTTTTCAACCGAAGCCTTAGCCGTTTCAATCTCTACCTTCTTCGTTGCAATAGCAGCTTTCAAATTCATCTACTTGCTTTAATCTTATCGATGCGAGTACTCAGACCGGCAATTTCATCTTCCAAGTCTTGCACTTCCAAAGGAAGCTCGCCTCTCAATGTCTTGATTTCATCAATTTTAGACAACATAGTTTGCAGCTGGAACAGTGTCTTCAGTTTCTGTTCTACCTGTCAACTCACTGGGGATCTTTTTTTGCTTCTTTAGCCATTTTAATTACATGTATTTTATGGGATTTGTATTTATCTTACTTTGTTGTACTTCAACATTAGGAAATAAATCCCGGATTATTGTATAAAATATTTCTTTTGTATATTGTTCGCTTTCATAAACCGATTTCCGCCATCAGAATATCGCTCATGACCAAAATAATCGTGATACTTTATTTCACCCGTGATGAAAACATCCGCACCTGCCCGGATGGCCTGCACCGCCACACAAGGCAACGGTCTGTATCTCCCGCCCGGTCCTGCGCCACCACACAACGCTACTTTCTGTATCTCCCTGCCTGTCAGTCTATTATGACGGACACAGCCTACCTCAAAAGTTTTCTTTATACGTTTCAGGAATGGTTTCGATGCGCTCTGTTTTGGTTCATCAATTCGCCCACGGAACATCGCCCGCACCTGCCTGCGTCAATTGCCGTCGTCTTGCAGGCTGTTCTCTTTCGGGTTCGAGCACTTGTCAGATTCTTCAAACCTATTTTTTCAGCTATCTTATAGTTAACTCCCCGTATGCATTATCCAGATTAGTATGCGCTGAATAGATCACAATATCATTCTTTATTGCCTTCAGTATGCAACGCTCCACATAATCTTTGCCCGTAATGGATTTATAACCCTTAAAAATAAGCGGATGATGCGATATCACAAGATTATATCCTAACGCGATAGCTTCATCCAGTACGGCTTCAGTAACGTCAAGACACAACAAAGCCCCTGTTGCTTCCGCATCTGTCAATCCGATTTGCAGGCCGGCATTATCAAATCCGTCTTGCAATGGCAGAGGCGCGAACCGTTCAAGGGCGCTTACTATCTCCTTAATTTTCATTATCAGTAGAAAATTTGGTTGCAAAGATAATAAATTAAATAGTTATGCGCATAACTTCCTCATCGTTTTTTCGTGTGACTGTCATTTCTTGGATTCTTTAGTCACTTCCAACAGTTTTCCGTACGCATCGAACGAACGTCGTGAAGCCAATGAGATAGTAATCATCAACGACAACATGGATGCGGCGAAAGTAATCACCATAATCATCATCTGATATTTGATAGCGACATTCGGGCTGCTTCCCCCCCTAATATCTGTCCAATCATTGTACCGGGAAACGCTACCAAGCCCATGACGGAGATATTCGCGATGAAAGGACTGAATGATTTGATAATAGCCTGCCGGATAAACGGAGCTTGCGCTTCCTGCCTTGTAGCCCCATTCCCCAATAAATACCGATACAATTGTTGTTCACGTTTCAGCCCGCTATAATAGGTATTCAGGGCTATAACATTGCTTGACAACATATTCCCCATCAGAATGCCGAATATCGGAATAAAATATTGGGCGCTAAAAATATTATCCAATTGAAGGACAACCCCGATAAAGTAAAGCCCTATTAACACAACACTACAGAAAAAGCCGACCGTAATGGGGATTAACAGAATACTTCGTTTCAACTGGGTACGTACCAATGCGGTTTGTCCGGCTACAAATATCATAACGACCACCCAAAGGAAATTAATAAAAGGATTATTCCATAAAAAGAGGTATTTCAGATACATACCGATAAGAAACAGTTGGATAATCATCCGTAATGTGCCAATCACAGCAGGTTTTAGCAGTCCTGTCTTGAATTTCCACAGATAAAAGAATGGAATGGCAAGCAGAAGCAAACCTACAAGAAGATTATAATATGATATGTCAATCGTTCCCACTATATAGTTTAGTATTCCATCTGGTTCTTAATTATAGTTCTATTACATAATGACATCCCGCTGCAAAGTCTTTGTCGTGAGATACCGCCAACACTGCCGCCCCTCTTTCTGCCTGCCGCCGAAAAAAAGACAATACTTTATCAGTCGCCCCCGCATCCAATGCAGACGTCGGTTCGTCAATGATAATCAACGGTTTATTAAGCATTGCAGCCACAGCCAATGTTATACGCTGGCGCTGTCCGCCGGATACCTCATTCACTCTCTTTACATATAATTCGTGTTCCAAGCCCAATTCGTCAAAACAAGCGTATAATCTCTCCTCCGAAAAGGGAACGGAACGATTCACTTTCAGCTCAAACGGAAGGGTAACCATATCTTTCACCCACTCAAACGGAAGTGCCAATTCTTGGGGAATCCATGCAATCTGTCGCCGGACGACATCTATGGTCGATATATCCAGCAACGTCCCTCCCACTTGAATGGTCCCTTCTCTTAACGGCACAAATCCCATCACCGCATTCAACAATGAAGTTTTTCCGCAACCGGACTGCCCCACGATACAAGCGGTTTCTCCCTGTTCCAGATTCAGATTAAAACCGGAGAAAAGCACTTTGCCCCAAAAAGCAATACAGGCATTATTGATATGCAACATGACTCATCTTTCTAAAATTCTCATCAAAAGTACATAAAAAAACACGACTTATGAATATAAAACCCCAATAATATCGCTAGTTATATATTTTGCTGTCTATAGAAGTAGGTTTACTATACCATTATTATCACATTTCTCAGCCATTCGGAAAGCAATAAGAGTTGAAGCGCACACACCTTACATTTCATACAAAAGCTAACGGTAATTCATGTATCAATTAGCATACAATATATTGTATATCAACCAGTTTGTCACATTATCAAATAAACATTCAAACCGTTCTACTCTAGTGAACAGATCTGTTTACTAGAGTAGACAGTACTGTTCACTATAGTGCACGAAACCGTTCACTATAGTGGAACGATTGAAATGCAAGCTAAATAATCCATCAATGATGGCTAAATAATCCATCAATGGCGGCTAGATAATCCAACAATATAAGTAGCTTCACCTATAAACAACCGTTAGATTGTAATGAGAGATATATGAGAAATGCATGAGAGATGCATGAAAACAAAACATCTCTCATTGCAGTATATTGCTGATAATATGAACATTACATCAAATTTATGAGAGATATGAGAGATGAAAAATAGATCTCTAGTAGTGCAGAATTCCTAGATTCATCAAATCCAAAATGCGACACTATTTCCTTTTATATCAGTGGCTTTTTCAATAACCTCTATTATTTAAACAAAGCACTTATACATCTCTTCGAATAAAATATTATCTTTGCCTGACTAATTAATTCTAGAAAAGTTATGATACTAAACGAAAGAGACGCTCGCCATGAGCACATACTGCAAGCAGCACGCCAGATAATGACCGCCGCACGCACTGCCCCCAAAGGAAAAGGGATAGATATTATTGAAGTGGCGCTAATTACTGATGAAGAAATCAAGCAATTATCGGACACTATGATAAAGATGGTGGAAGAACATGGAATGAAATTCTTTCTACGGGATGCAGACAACATACTAAATGCCGAATGCGTTATATTAATAGGTACGCGCGAGCAGGCGCAGGGATTGAACTGCGGTCATTGTGGCTTCCCTACTTGTGCCGGGCGTACGGAAGGTGTTCCATGTGCCCTGAATAGTATTGACGTGGGTATTGCGATAGGTTCTGCCTGCGCAACAGCAGCCGATCTGCGTGTAGACACACGGGTAATGTTCTCTGCCGGACTTGCAGCACAACGTCTGAACTGGCTGAAAGACTGCAAAATGGTAATGGCAATTCCGGTAAGCGCATCATCAAAAAAATCCGTTCTTCGACCGGAAGCCAAAACAGGAGAACAAAGATTGATATCATACTCGCAAAAAGAAATGGATATAAATAACTAAATAGAAAAGTCTGATGGGAATCATGGTTGGATTGCCCAGCCCTAGCGGCTCGGAGAAAGATTTGCAATTAAACTTCGGTAAAAATATGACCGTACAGGTAGAAATGAGAGCACCTTATCTGCCTGCTGAATGGTTACGCAAAGCGGCATACAACTGACGTGGCCGCACGCTGGTACGGATTGGGCATATATGCTGGAAGAAGTACAGCAATGTTTCATAAATATCGCCCAAGAAATAACAAAACGGGAACTGTTACTAATCGTCACTCCCGAACCTGAAAAGGTGAAGCAACAAATAACTGCTACCGTCAATATGAACAATGTACGCTTTCTGCAATGTGCCACCAACGACACTTGGGCACGTGACCACGGAGCTATAACCATGATTGACACAGGTACTCCCTCATTGCTAGACTTCGCATTTAACGGCTGGGGACTAAAATATGCTTCCGAACTGGACAATCAAATCACCAGGCAAGCTGTAGAAACCGGAGCTTTAAACGGCCAATACGTCAACCGGCTTGATTTCATACTCGAGGGCGGCTCTATCGAGAGCGATGGAATGGGCACACTGCTCACCACTTCCGAATGTCTGCTCTCTTCCAACCGTAATGAGCCGTCTTAACCAAGTAGAGATAGAAGATTATTTAAAATCGGTTTTCCATCTCCAGCAAGTCCTTTGGTTGGATCACGGCTACCTCGCAGGCGACGATACTGACAGTCATATTGATACTTTAGCCCGTTTCTGCTCTACCGACACCATCGCCTACGTGAAATGTGAAGACAAAGAGGACGAGCATTACGAGGCGCTACACGCTATGGAAGAGCAATTGAAAACGTTCCGCACATTGGCCGGAGCTCCCTTATCGTCTGTTGGCTTTACCTATGGCGGACAAGATAGAAGAAGATGGAGAGCGTCTTCCCGCCACATTTAAATGACGCCATCCTCTACCCGACTTACAATCAGCCGCAAAATGACAAAAAGCAGGTGAAGTGTTGCAACAAGCATTTCCGGGACGGCAAATAGTCGGAATAGATTGTCGAGCCCTAATCAAACAGCATGGATCTTTGCATTGTGTGACGATGCAATATCCAACAGGAGTGATAAAATAATAAATTACAGTATGAGAAAAATAAAAGTAGGAATCATTCAACAGGCTAACACATCAGACATATTAGGATAAACCTGATGAACCTGGCTAAAAAGTATTGAAGCATGTGCCGCTAATGGCGCTCAACTTGTTGTTCTGCAAGAACTTCATAATTCTTTGTATTTCTGCCAGACAGAGAATACGGATTTATTTGAACTGGCAGAAACCATTCCTGGTCCTTCTACCGGATTCTATTCCGAACTGGCGGCAGCCAATCGGATAGTGCTTGTTACTTCTTTGTTTGAGAAACGTGCTCCGGGGCTATATCATAATACAGCTGTTGTCTTTGACCGGGATGGAAGTATTGCCGGAAAATATCGTAAGATGCATATTCCTGATGATCCGGCTTATTACGAGAAATTCTATTTTACTCCGGGAGATATTGGCTTTGAACCGATTCAGACCTCTTTAGGCAAGTTGGGTGTGTTGGTTTGCTGGGATCAATGGTATCCGGAAGCTGCTCGCCTGATGGCGTTGAAAGGAGCTGAAATTTTGATTTATCCTACTGCTATCGGTTGGGAGAGTACAGATACAGATGACGAAAAGAAACGTCAGCTCAATGCTTGGATTATTTCTCAGCGTGCGCATGCGGTGGCCAATGGGCTTCCGGTGATTTCAGTCAATCGTGTCGGTCACGAACCTGATCCGTCAGGACAGACCAACGGGATATTATTTTGGGGAAATAGTTTTGTTGCCGGACCACAGGGTGAATACCTGGCTCAGGCGGGAAATGACCGCTCTGAAAATATGATTGTTGAGGTGGATCTTGAACGTTCGGAGAATGTGCGTCGTTGGTGGCCATTTCTTCGTGATCGGAGGATAGATGAATATGGGAATTTAACAAAACGTTTTATTGATTGAAATGATTTCTCTCTCTGATAAAAAATCCCGTAGAGTTTTTTACACTCTGCGGGATTTTTCATTATCTTAAGCACTATTTTATCGTGAATAAGCTTCTTATTAACGATGAAGTTTACTGTTCCGTAGATAAACAGCCCCAGGAATTGTGCCAGATACTCGTTTACATCTCCACACTCTACAAGTGTGACTAAAAACAAGAACTGGGCACTATATGCCAATCCGAAAGCAGAACAGAAGAACAACATCTGCTTCCAAATGTTGTTCTTTTTATTTTCAATCGGAAAGATCCAATATTTACTCCAAACGAAGTTATGGATTTGGGCTACTACGTACGCTGTAATATTAGCCACTATATAGTCACCGTCGTATGATAATTCCTCCATCATCAACCATATAACCAAAGCCATTATCAATGCATTGAGCGTACCAATTACCATAAATCGAAATATGCGTACCGACTCTTTCACTCCCACCCTTTGCTTCACTCTTTGATATCTACAATCAAATTCAGTTCTTCAAGTTGTGTCTGGTCGAGTGCTGCGGGAGCATCCAGCATAACGTCACGACCGGAGTTATTTTTCGGGAACGCAATGCAGTCACGGATTGAGTCCAGTCCGGCAAAAAGAGATACCCAACGATCTAATCCGTAAGCCATCCGCCATGAGGAGGCGCGCCGAACTTGAAGGCATTCATCAGGAAGCCGAACTGCGCTTCCGCCTTTTCCGGAGTAAAGCCCAGAATCTCAAACATTTGGCTTGTAGTTTCGCATCGTGAATACGGATAGATCCCCCTCCTACTTCTACACCATTGACTACCATATCGTAAGCATTAGCGCGCACAGCAGCGGGATTTGTATCCAACAAAGGAATATCTTCATCCTTCGGATGGGTAAACGGATGGTGCATAGCCATTAAGCGGCCTTCTTCTTCGCTCCATTCAAATATAGGGAAGTCCACACCCACAGACATGCGAATGTGTTCTTGTCACGTAAGCCCAATTGATTACCCATTTCTAGACGTAAGTTCACAAAGCTGCTTACGAGTTTTCATGGCATCATCTCCCGATAGAATTAAGATTAAGTCACCGGGCTTGGCTCCGAACGCTTCCTTCATTTTCTGAAGTACCTCTTGTGTATAGAACTTGTCAACGCTTGATTTCACAGTGCCGTCAGCTTCGACACGGGCATATACCATTCCTTTGGCTCCGATTTGCGGCTTCTTCACGAATTCGGTCAAGGCATCCAGTTGCTTGCGGGTGTAGCTTGCAGCGCCTTCCGCACAGATACCGCCGATGTATGCGGCATTGTCAAATACAGAGAAACCATGACCTTTCATAATATCCATCAGCTCTACGAACTTCATGCCGAAGCGCAAATCAGGTTTGTCGCTACCGTAATATTTCATAGCATCTGCCCATGGCATTCTATGGAACGGTTCGGTCAGTTCCACACCCCGAAGAGTCTTAAACAAATGTTTGGCCATCCCTTCGAAAGTAGAAATGATATCTTCCTGCTCTACAAAGCTCATTTCACAGTCGATCTGTGTAAATTCCGGCTGACGGTCGGCACGCAAATCCTCGTCGCGGAAACATTTTGCTATCTGGAAATAACGGTCGAAACCGGAAACCATCAGTAACTGTTTCAGGGTCTGCGGAGACTGCGGTAATGCGTAGAACTGTCCCGGATTCATGCGGGACGGCACCACGAAGTCGCGTGCGCCTTCAGGAGTTGAACCGATCAATACGGGCGTTTCCACTTCGATGAAACCCAGACTATCCAGATATTTGCGAACTTCAATTGTCATTTTGTGACGTAATTCCAAATTTGAACGTACAGCATTACGGCGTAAATCCAGATAACGGTATTTCATGCGGATATCATCACCACCGTCTGTGTTATCCTCGATCGTAAAAGGAGGAGTAATGGCAGTGTTCAGGACATTCAGTTCCGAAACGATGATTTCGATGTCTCCGGTAGGAATGTTTGCATTCTTGCTGAAACGTTCATTAACCGTTCCTGTCACTTGAATGACGAACTCACGTCCCAATTTATTAGCACGTTCACAGAGTTCAGCATTAATTTCTTCGTTAAATACTAATTGAGTAATTCCATAACGGTCGCGAAGGTCAATGAAGGTCATTCCTCCCATTTTACGGCTGCGCTGTACCCATCCGGACAGCGTGACTTGCTTGTTTACATCGGAGATTCTAAGTTCTCCACATGTGTGCGTTCTAAACATATATTTTTTTATTTAAACGATTATCACTCGCGTTTTTATTTTGATCGAACCAAAACTGCGCAAAAGTACGCAATAATTTGTAATTCGGTGTCAGTAATCCGTTATTTTATCAGACTTTCTTTGTCAGCTTTTTCAATATTTTCTTGTTTCTATCTGTTATATTGTCGACGATGGCTTCATTCATCAATTTGATGCCATTCATATATTCTTGTGCTTCTCTGAAGTACATTGGCCGCATCTTCTTCTCCGATGCGCGTGGCACTACCACGCGCAATCCTCTTTGAATCAACCTGATATCCACATCAGCGTCCGTCTCCATAGGATCTCCGTCAAAATGCACCACCCGGGAGTAGCCCGACGAATACACAGCCGCCTACATCGGAAAGTCTTGATGCGGCTATTCTGGTCAATCGTCTTATTAAACAGTTGAAAAGCAAACGAAGGCACGTCCAATACGGTGAACGGTTCGAGAATAGTCACATCCAGCAAACCATCTGTCAGAGTGGCTTGCGGTGCGATATAAGCATTGTTTCCATATTGCGACGCGTTTCCGCAGGCAATCAGGAAGGCTTTATACTTGGAAACTCCGTTTTCCGTTTCCAGTTCGTACGTCTCCGGCTCGTATTTAAGACTTTCTTGCAGCGTCTTTTCCAAATAAGTCAGCAACCCACGCTTACCGGCATGTGCAAACTTCAGACTGACAAACGCATCGAATCCGACACCACAGGTACAGAAAAAATCCGTACCGTTGATCTTACCATAATCTATAATATCCGATGCAGCCTTCATTGAGCACTTCCAATGCCTTCTTCGGTTCCATAGGTATATGCAAGTGACGTGCAAGTCCGTTTCCTGACCCACAAGGAATAATTCCCAAAGCAGTATCAGTATGCACTAATGAACGAGCTATTTCATTGATTGTCCCGTCTCCTCCGATAGCTACCACCATATCCGTTTTTTCTTCCGCAGCTTTGGCAGCTATCTCTACCGCATGACCGGCTCTCTCCGTATACACTACTTCCCAAGAGTATCTCGTCTTGTCTATTTTTTCATCCAGCAAGTTAAGAATCAATTCTTTACTTTGTGTTCCCGAAATAGGATTGACGACGAATTTTATTTTTTTCATTCTTTCGTTCATGCTATTCTTGTCGATTGTAGACGACAAAAGTAATATAAATATCTTAAATTTTAATCTATTAGAGGTTTCGAATCGCATAGGAGCAACTTTTTTTCTCTTAAAAAGAACATATGAAAGCAAAAAATTGTTATCTTTGCCCCCTGTTTTAAACACTTGTTAAGATAAAAGTATATTTGATCGTCAGTGAACGATCTGAGTATGAGCATAATAAATTATAATTCAATGGGATTATTACAAGAGAAGTTAGCTAAGTACGACTTGCCACAACAATTTATGGCAAAGGGCGTTTACCCATATTTCCGTGAGATTGAAGGAAAACAGGGTACAGAGGTAGAAATGGGCGGACACGAAGTGTTGATGTTCGGTTCCAATGCATACACTGGCCTTACGGGAGATGAAAGAGTGATTGAAGCTGGTATCAACGCCATGCATAAATATGGTTCCGGTTGCGCAGGCTCGCGCTTCTTGAACGGTACGCTTGACCTGCATGTTCAATTGGAGAAAGAGTTGGCCGCTTTTGTCGGAAAGGACGAAGCTCTCTGTTTTTCTACCGGTTTTACAGTAAACTCAGGTGTTATTCCGGCTTTGACCGACCGAAATGATTATATAATATGTGATGACCGCGACCACGCCTCTATCGTAGATGGCCGTCGTCTCTCCTTCTCACAGCAATTAAAATATAAGCACAACGATATGGCGGATTTGGAAAAGCAACTTCAAAAGTGTAATCCGGATTCAGTGAAGCTGATTATAGTGGACGGTGTGTTCTCTATGGAAGGCGACTTGGCAAACCTGCCCGAAATCGTACGTTTGAAACATAAATACAATGCTACCATCATGGTAGACGAAGCTCACGGCTTGGGTGTATTCGGAAAACAAGGACGTGGTGTATGCGACCATTTCGGTCTGACACACGAAGTAGACTTGATCATGGGTACTTTCAGCAAGTCACTGGCTTCTATCGGCGGATTTATCGCCGCTGATTCTTCTATCATCAACTGGTTACGTCACAACGCACGTACATATATATTCAGTGCATCCAACACTCCGGCTGCTACTGCATCTGCTCTCGAAGCTCTCCACATCATCCAAAATGAACCGGAAAGACTTGAAGCATTGTGGGAAGCTACCAACTATGCATTGAAACGTTTCCGTGAAGCCGGTTTTGAGATTGGCGCAACAGAGTCACCTATCATCCCTCTTTATGTACGCGATACGGAAAAGACTTTCATGGTTACTAAATTAGCTTTCGACGAAGGTGTATTCATCAATCCGGTTATTCCTCCGGCATGTGCTCCGCAAGATACTTTGGTACGTGTGGCATTGATGGCTACTCACACCAAAGAACAAATAGACAGTGCTGTAGAAAAGTTAGTGAAAGCTTTCAAAGCTTTAGACCTCTTATAATCAGCACTCGAAATCATAAATAAAAAGCAGAGGATGAACTCATCCTCTGCTTCCCAAGCTGTTCGTATCAGGATTTAATTCCCTGACAGCATCTTTTACCACCCTTTGAGTCGGATTCCTATAAGTTTCTGTCTGTTGTACAGGAACAATCTCATTCAGCATTCTCTCATATCCCTTCTGTTCCAACAAAGGCATTTCTTTCTCATCTACCTTCTTTTGATTTTTAGTCTTCATATATCTCCTTATTTTTATTTCTTATCTTAAGAACAGAAAATGATAAAAGATAGTTCATTGTTACACCAAATTATATCACTCTATAATATCTCTGATTTCTAACAAGAAAAAAGTACAGGTACAAGAGTATGATATTCAATGAATTGAGAATTAATCAATAAAAAACATTCGTTTGCCTATTGTTAATTAAAAAATACTCCCTATCTTTGCACCGCTTTTGAAAAGAACAACCCTTCAAAAAGTAGCGGGGTGTAGCGCAGTCCGGTTAGCGCACCTGCTTTGGGAGCAGGGGGTCGCGGGTTCGAATCCCGCTACCCCGAAATCGAAGATTATAAAATGAGGCCAATACAATAAATATTAGCCTCATTTGTTTTACATCTTCAAATAATACTCCCTAGTCAACATTATATATTCCTCGCTATATTTGTGACGTGCTATTTCTGTCAACAGCTCTTCGACCACACACTCCCGATTATCAAAAGAAAAAGCGATCAACACTCTTTTTGGAACACCTCCGGGCTTAGTTATCACATTCAGTTGGCGGGCTGCATACAGATTCCACATAGAAGCTATACCCTTTACCCTATCTGCCACATCTGCCGGAATCACAACCGTAAAAGTCCCATCCTCAGCCAATAATCCGGCAACTCCTTTCAATAGTTCCTCATAAGTCAAAGAAGTGGCATGACGCGCGGCATTCCTTTGTACATCCGGACATTTAAGTGAGCCTACAAAATAAGGAGGATTTGAGACAATCACATCAAATTTACCGGAAGAATGATACTGATTAAAATCTGCCTGAACCACTTCTATCTGTTCTTTCCAAAAAAGAACGAGCTACATTTTCTTTAGCCTGCTCCACAGCTGCCGTATCTACTTCCAATGCTACAATTTTTACATCTGCCGGACTGCGTTGAGCCAACATCAGAGCAACCAATCCTGTTCCTGTACCTACATCCAGTACCCGACGCGCTCCTTGAACCGAAGTCCAGGCACCTAAAAGTACTCCATCCGTGCCAACTTTCATAGCACATTTGTCATGCCACACTGTAAACTGCTTAAACTGAAAATAAGGATTCGACATTTTATTATTGGCTGATCTTAAAACCCGTTTTATTCCACTAATTTATTATGTACCGCCAAAATAAATAATTATTATGGAAGTTACCCTTTATTACCCTACATTTTGGCATTGTTTTTGTGTTTTTATTCAAACCTGTCTTCATTATTAAAGAGAATCAATTAACTTTGCAAACGATTTATGCATATTTGCATATGGCATAAACTAAATTAAAACGAAAAGATGAAAGAAAGATACTTATTGGAAGATGTCAGAATGACAACGGTTTTCGTTAATTACCGACTATGATGGTAACGATGAACATGCATTTGATGTAAACATAAAATCTGGTGAAACTCTTCCGGTTCTCCCCCTCCGTAATATGGTATTTTTCCCGGAGTATTCCTGCCTGTTTCACGGCTGGCCGAAAGTCTTCATTAAAGCTCATACGTGATGCTGAGAAAAGCATAAAGACAGAGCAGTAGTGTGTCAAAGAGGCGCATACGGAAGACCCCAAATTGGAAGATTTGCACAACATAGGTACTGTAGGACGAATTGTCCGGGTATTGAAATGCCGGATCAAACGACAACCGTCATTACTTCAAGGTATGAAGCGTCTAAGTTTGAAAATATTACCGATACACATCCATATCTCAAAGGCGAGGTTGAGATTTTGGAAGAAGAAATTCCTTAAGGACGATAAGGAGTTCCAAGCTTTGGTTGAAACATGCAAAGACCTGACAATGCGTTACATCAAGTCGTCAGATGCAATGCATCAGGATTCTGCGTTTGCCATTAAAAATATCAATAGTCCGATGTTCCTGATCAACTTTATCTGCTCGAATCTCCCGTTTAAAAAAGACGAAAAGATAGATTTATTGTTATCATTGATCTTTGCGCGAACGTACTTATCACTTATTGGAGCTCCTGAATCGCGAAGTGCAGTTAGCCGAAATAAAGGCATCTATCCAGATGCGTGCCCGTGAGGATATTGACCAACAGCAACGTGAGTATTTCCTGCAGCAGCAGATTAAAACGATCCAGGACGAACTGGGTGGTAGCGGCCAGGAACAGGAAATAGAAGAGATGCGCCAAAAGGCAGAACACATGAAGTGGAGTACCGAAGTAGCGGGAAACTTTCCTGAAAGAGCTTGCCAAGCTGGAACGTACCCATCCTCAATCGCCGGATTACAGTGTGCAGTTGAATTATCTGCAGACAATGCTCAATCTGCCATGGGGAGTTTATACTACCGACAATTTAAACCTAAAGAATGCCGAGAAAACGCTGAATAAGGATCATTATGGTCTGGAGAAAGTAAAGGAACGCATTCTGGAACATTTAGCCGTACTTAAATTGAAGGGTGACATGAAGTCTCCTATTATCTGTTTATACGGTCCTCCGGGAGTTGGTAAGACTTCACTGGGAAAATCGATTGCCGCAGCCTTGAAGCGGAAATATATCCGTATGTCATTGGGAGGTGTGCACGATGAAGCGGAAATTCGCGGACACCGTAAAACTTATATCGGTGCTATGCCGGGACGTATTATCAAAAGCCTGATTAAAGCGGGCTCATCCAATCCGGTGTTTATCCTGGATGAAATAGATAAAGTGAGTGCCGACCGTCAGGGAGATCCTTCATCGGCTTTACTTGAAGTGCTTGATCCGGAACAAAATACGGCTTTCCATGATAATTTCCTGGATGTGGATTACGACTTGTCCAAAGTGATGTTTATTGCTACGGCAAACAACTTGAATACCATTCCCGGACCATTACTCGATCGAATGGAACTGATTGAAGTGAGTGGTTATATCACGGAAGAAAAAGTGGAAATAGCACGAAAGCATTTAGTGCCGAAGGAGTTGGAAGCAAACGGAATGAAGAAGACCGACATTAAAATTCCAAAAGATACGCTGGAAGCCATTATCGAATCGTACACACGTGAAAGCGGTGTGCGTGAATTGGAGAAGAAAATAGGTAAGATTCTCCGTAAATCAGCCCGTCAATATGCAACAGATGGTTTCTTCTTAAAACAGAAATCAAACCGACTGATTTGTATGACTTCCTAGGTGCTCCGGAATATACTCGTGATAAATATCAAGGCAATGATTATGCCGGTGTGGTGACAGGATTGGCATGGACAGCCGTTGGAGGTGAAATCTTATTTGTTGAGACCAGTCTGAGCCGCGGCAAGGGCGGACGTCTCACATTAACCGGAAATTTGGGTGAAGTGATGAAAGAGTCTGCTATGCTGGCACTTGAGTATATCAAAGCACATGCTTCACTCTTAAATCTGGATGAAGAGATCTTTGATAACTGGAACATCCATGTCCATGTCCCCGAAGGAGCTATTCCGAAAGACGGTCCGTCGGCGGGTATCACAATGGCTACTTCGTTGGCTTCTGCTCTGACACAACGTAAGGTAAAAGCTAACCTGGCTATGACCGGGGAAATCACCGTTACGCGGCAAGGTACTTCCGGTAGGCGGTATTAAGGAGAAGATTCTTGCTGCCAAGCGTGCCGGCATCAAAGAAATTATTATGAGTGCCGAGAATAAAAAGAATATTGACGAAATTCAGGATCTGTATCTGAAGGGACTGACTTTCCATTATGTGAATGATGTAAAAGAGGTCTTTGCCATTGCATTGACTCAAGAGAAGGTTGCCGATGCCATTGATTTATCCGTAAAGAAAGCCAACCAGGAATGACATTCGAATTACAATATACAGACGCAAAAAGTAATGCCCGTGCCGGTCTGATTACAACAGACCACGGGCAAATACAAACCCCTATATTTATGCCGGTAGGTACAATCGGCAGTGTGAAAGGAGTACATCAGACTGAATTGAAAGAGGATATTCAGGCACAGATCATTCTGGGAAATACATATCATCTTTATTTGCGGCCGGGACTGGATGTATCGAAAAAGCCGGTGGATTGCATAAGTTCAATGGATTCGACCGTCCGATGCTGACCGATAGTGGTGGTTTTCAGGTGTTTTCTTTGTCCGGTATCCGTAAATTGCGTGAAGAAGGGGCCGAATTCCGTTCGCATATTGATGGCAGCAAGCATATCTTCACTCCGGAAAAAGTTATGGATATAGAACGTATCATCGGAGCGGACATCATGATGGCATTTGACGAATGCCCGCCGGGAGATTCGGATTATGCATATGCCAAAAAGTCATTGGGATTGACACACCGCTGGCTCGACAGATGCATTCAACGATTCAATGAGACGGAACCTAAATATGGTTATAGCCAGTCTCTTTTTCCTATCGTGCAAGGATGTGTATACCCCGACCTGCGTAAACAATCTGCAGAATACATAGCTTCGAAAGATGCAGACGGTAATGCCATTGGCGGACTGCCGTAGGCGAACCGGTAGATAAGATGTACGAGATGATTGAGTTGGTGAACGAGATACTTCCCAAGGACAAACCACGTTATCTGATGGGAGTCGGCACACCGGTTAATATTCTTGAGGGTATTGAACGTGGAGTAGATATGTTCGACTGCGTAATGCCTACACGTAACGGACGAAACGGTATGCTGTTTACAAAAGACGGTATCATCAACATGCGTAATAAGAAATGGGAAGCCGACTTCTCTCCTATTGAGGCAGACGGTGCTTCCTATGTAGACACACTGTACAGCAAAGCGTACTTGCGCCATTTATTCCATGCACAGGAGTTGCTGGCCATGCAGATTGCTTCCATTCACAATCTGGCATTTTATTTGTGGCTGGTAGGAGAAGCACGCAAGCACATTATCGCAGGAGACTTTTCAACCTGGAAACCTATGATGGTGAAAAGAGTGTCAACAAGACTATAAATTTATGAGAAGCAATCGGTTTATTAAACGCCTGGACTTATATATCATCAAGAAATTCTTGGGGACGTATGTATTTGCTATTGCATTGATTATCTCCATCGCAGTAGTATTCGACTTCAACGAGAAGATGGATAAGTTTATGGAACAGGAGTGCGCCGTGGTCGGCAAAATCATCTTCGATTACTACATGAACTTTATTCCATATTTCGCGAATCTGTTCAGTCCGTTGTTTGTATTTATTGCTGTCATATTCTTCACCTCTAAACTGGCTGAGAACTCCGAGATTATTGCAATGTTTTCTACCGGTATGAGTTTTAAACGTATGTTGCGTCCTTACATGATATCGGCCGGTATCATTGCGATTTCTACCTTTATATTAGGATCGTATGTGATTCCAAGAGGCAGTGTGACTCGTCTGGACTTTGAAGATAAATACGTGAAAAAGAAAAAGACCATACTGTACACAATATACAGTTGGAGATAGACACAGGCGTGATTGCCTATATTGATAACTATCAGGATTACAATAAGACAGGAAACCGTTTTTCGCTGGATAAATTCGTAGATAAGAAACTGGTATCCCATTTGACTGCCCGTAGCATTACTTATGATACTACTGCGGTTAATAAATGGACCATTAAGGATTATATGATTCGTAATCTCGACGGATTAAAGGAAACTATTGTCCGTGGAGATAAGATGGATTCCATTATACCGATGGAACCTGCCGATTTCATGATTATGCGTAATCAACAGGAAATGTTGACCAGCCCTCAGCTTAGTGCATATATAGATAAGCAGAAACAAAGGGGTATTGCCAATATCAAAGAGTTTGAAATAGAGTATCATAAACGAATCGCCATGTCATTTGCATCATTCATCCTGACTGTGATCGGAGTATCTCTTTCTTCAAGAAAAACAAAGGGGGGAATGGGATTGCATTTGGGAATAGGACTTGGACTGAGCTTTTCATATATCCTGTTCCAGACCGTGGCATCTACTTTTGCGGTAAATGGAAATATGCCTCCGATGATCGCCATGTGGATTCCTAATTTACTGTATGCGCTGATTGCATTTTACCTATATAGAAAGGCTCCCAAAAATGGATTGCATTTGAATTCAAAGGGTCTAAAAATAAGAATTTCCGCCTGCTCCTGTGAAATCCACAAGTGCGGGACGGAATTTTTTGTTGTATTCATTTCCTCTTTTGTCTCGTTCCCGGGATCGAAATCCTGTTGGGAACCCCACTCTCTTCTTACGCTTTAAAATCAACCTTTGATTTTGTTTGCATAAGCAGAAAGTTCTGCAGCAGAGATGTTTTTGGCTATAATCACACCATTTCCATCCAATAAATAGTTAGTGAAACCCCGGTTTAAACGGTATTTCTTAAACAAGCCGGAGTTTTCGCCTTTAGTTTCCGCGAAACAGGTGGGCGTAACTATTTGGTCCTTACGAATGGTTTCCTGAAATACCGACTGGTATTCGTCAAATGAAACGGAAACCATTTCCACATCTTGAGAAGTTGATCGAAGCGCATTGCTCAAACTTGCGTTTTGCATCCGGGACTGTGCATCGTAACTTGCCCAAAAACTAAGCAGCACATATTTACCTTTTAAGTCGGTCAAATCAAAATTGTACTGTGCATCTGACGTAGATTCGATTGTGAAATCAGGGGCTACGTCACCCACATTCAAACCTCCGGTGGGTTTGTCTTTTTCTACGAAAGAAGTCAAGGAACTAATTAGTAATACAACAAAAATCCATTTTACATGCTTCATGTAAGGCGGTTTTGGTTAATACTATCCGGGACTGTCCTCTAAAACAGTGGTCTCTCCCCGAAACATCGTCTTTTTAGGCATCAACAGAGAGGAATCTGTTGACTGTCAAGGCCTTTAATTCAGAAACCGGGTGCAAAGGTAAGTAAATATTATTCCAACTTCCAAATAAACAAGCAATTTTTCTCTCTTTTTAAGTGCAGTTTTTTATGTTATTTAGCATAAATACTGGGAATTTTCCCTACTTTTGCAGGATACTTAATGAACATTCAGCTTATGCAACCATCAAGTACAGAATTAATTCTGATTCGAGTTACCGGTGAAGATCGTCCGGGGCTTACAGCCTCCGTAACAGAGATATTAGCAAAATACGATGCCACTATCCTGGATATCGGTCAGGCGGATATTCATAATACACTATCACTAGGTATTCTTTTAAGTGAAGAAAGACATTCCGGCTTTATCATGAAGGAATTATTTTCAAAGCATCCTCCTTGGGAGTAACCATTCGGTTCTACCAATTACAACCGAGAGTATGAAAGCTGGGTAGGTATGCAAGGTAAGAACCGCTATATCCTTACATTGCTGGGACGTAAACTTGTCTGCGCGTCAAATATCGGCAGCCACCAGCGTATTCTGGCAGAGCAAGGAATGAACATTGATGCCATCAAACGTCTTACAGGGCGTATTCCGTTGGACGAGCGTACGGATGCATACCCGAGCTTGCATAGAATTCTCAGTGAGCGGTACTCCCGGGATAAAGAAGCTATGCAGGAAAGCCTGATGAAGTTAGCCAGTGAACTTGAGATGGATTTCTCTTTTCAGTTGGATAATATGTATCGACGTATGCGCCGTCTTATCTGCTTTGATATGGATTCCACATTAATAGAGACCGAAGTTATCGATGAGCTGGCTATTCGCGCAGGTGTGGTGCTAGCAAGTAAAAGCAATTACGGAACGTGCCATGAGGGGAGAAATTGACTTTACGGAAAGTTTTCGTGAGCGGGTTGCACTTATTGAAAGGGTTCGACGAATCTGTCATGCAGGAGATTGCCGAGAACCTGCCTATTACTGAGGGGGTCGACCGATTGATGTATGTTCTGAAGAAATATGGCTATAAAATTGCTATCCTTTCGGGTGGTTTCACTTATTTTGGACAGTATTTGCAGAAGAAATACGGTGTTGATTATGTATATGCGAATGAACTTGAAATTATTAACGGAAAGCTCACGGGACGTTATTTGGGAGATGTGGTAGATGGAAAGCGTAAAGCGGAACTGCTGCGATTGATCGCTCAGGTAGAAAAAGTAGATATCGCTCAAACCATTGCCGTAGGTGATGGAGCTAATGATCTTCCTATGTTGGGAGTTGCCGGTTTGGGAATAGCCTTTCATGCCAAACCCAAAGTTGTGGCAAATGCCAAACAGTCTATTAATACGATTGGGCTTGATGGCGTACTTTACTTCCTGGGATTTAAGGACTCTTATTTGAATATGAAGGCAGATGCTTGAAACAAAAAAGCAAGCCCTTGAGATAAAATTTCCCAAGGGCTTATTTTTTTAAGTCTATTTTTTCTATCTTTGTACGAAAAATAAAATAAACGATGAAGTTTTCCGAATTACAATTAAATGACAATGTACTTGAAGCACTCGACGCTATGCGTTTTGAGGAATGTACTCCTATACAAGAACAAGCGATCCCAGTAATACTCGAAGGTCGAGATTTAATAGCAGTGGCACAAACAGGAACGGGAAAAACAGCTGCATATTTGTTGCCTATATTGAATAAACTTGTCGGAAGGTGGACATCCGGAAGATGCGATCAACTGTGTGATTATGTCACCTACCCGTGAACTGGCTCAGCAAATCGATCAGCAAATGGAGGGCTTCTCCTATTTTATGCCTGTATCAAGTGTCGCCGTTTACGGAGGAAATGACGGCATTCTTTTTGAACAGCAGAAAAAAGGGTTGACACTTGGTGCTGATGTGGTTATTGCGACACCGGACGTCTGATTGCCCATCTTAGGCTCGGATATGTAGACCTCACCCAGGTTTCTTATTTCATTCTGGACGAAGCAGACCGTATGCTCGACATGGGATTCTATGATGACATCATGCAGATTGTGAAATTCCTGCCTAAAGAACGGCAGACTGATCATGTTCTCTGCAACTATGCCTGCCAAAATACAGCAATTGGCAAATACGATCTTAAACGATCCGTCAGAAATAAAGCTCGCTGTTTCCAAACCTGCGGAAAAGATTATTCAGGCTGCTTACGTTTGCTACGAAAATCAAAAGTTGGGAATTATACGTAGCCTTTTCGCCGACGAGGTTCCCGAACGTGTCATTATCTTCGCATCTTCAAAATCAAAGTTAAAGAAGTCGCTAAGGCTTTGATGGCGATGAAGTTGAATGTAGGAGAAATGCACTCGGATCTTGAGCAGGCCCAACGGGAAACAGTAATGCACGAATTTAAAGCCGGGCGAGTTAATATATTGGTAGCGACAGATATTGTGGCACGCGGCATTGACATTGATGATATTCGTCTGGTTATCAACTTCGACGTCCCTCACGACAGTGAAGATTATGTGCACCGCATCGGGCGTACGGCACGTGCCAATAACGATGGAGTAGCGCTTACATTTGTCAGCGAAAAAGAGCAGAGTAATTTCAAGAGCATTGAGAATTTCCTGGAAAAAGATATTTATAAAATTCCCATCCCGGCAGAATTAGGGGAAGCTCCGGAATACAAGCCACGCTCTTTCAGCAAAAGCAGGTACGGCAGCAACCCTAAAAGAAGAAATTTTCGGGGGAAAAACGGCAATAACAACAAAAGTAAGAACCGCCCTCTCCCAGACAACAAAATTAGAACAGCATTTTTTATTTAGTGGAAGTGATAGTCAGTTTACCATCGAAACCCACTTCTATCTCCGCAATGCTATATACAGAACTTTCCGGAATGGCTAAAACTGCTTGATAATGAAAACCATTCCGGTCTACTTTTACAAACTTCGTATCAGATAGAATAGCCTGCGACAGGAAATCAGCAGGAATAACCTGAGCAAACATCTGCTTGGTCACATCACTGGCAAACAAACTTTTCTTGCCTTCGTACACACAAATGTGCATCACATTATCATAGTACACATTATCCATACTAATCCCGTCTTCGGAATAAGTCGTCTTGATGACTCTCATTTTAGATGGATTAATATATACGTATGCACGATAGCGAGTGCCATTGTATGTCACCACACTATCTCGTTTTGTCACTTCCGTATAAGTCGGTATAACCACTTCACGACGAACAAATGACAACGAATCATTCGGATCCTCAGATTTATGCAGTTTGATTATGTTGTCCGTAATGGAATGAAACCAGAATATATGTTCCGCCTGCTTATCTATCTTGTAGTAAGCCGTATCATTTCCATACGTGTAAAGCGTATCCCGCATAACCTTAAATGTAATCGGAGCACTTTGGCTATCTGCATAATAGATCGTATCCCCTCTCTACCCGCATCAACGGGCTCTCCGTTTCATCGTCCAGCCAAATTCCCTGCAACAGTTCCTTAGCAGCTATATCCTCTTCCTCCAGTTCAAGAAAATTTGGATTTTTATTTTGCCGCCACATGACGATACAGAAAAAATCACCATCAACGATAGCACTACATATTTCATCATTTGTTCCAGTTTTGCATAAAGATACTCTTATTTTTTCATTTACCAATACAATAGTAAACGAATCCGAGTTCTTCCATCTCTTTTTATCGTAAATGTTACGTCCGTCCAACACAACCTGCTGTGCCATCGTTTTCTTTATGACAGCCCATGAGGGCAGACGGAATTCCTTCCATTCGGTAACCAACATCAGCGCATCCGCATCAAGCACCGCATCATACATATCGCAAGCATAATAGATTGTATCTCCAATTCTACGCTTGCACTCCTGCATGGCAGCAGAATCGTACGCACGTACCTGACAGCCAGCCTTCAACAGCTTATCAATCAGGATCAAAGCCGGAGCTTCACGCATATCATCAGTCTCCGGTTTGAAAGCCAGCCCCCACAAAGCAACCGTTTTTCCTTTCAGGTCACCATTAAAATGCTTCACCAAGCTTTTCAAACAGAACACTTTTCTGTTGCTCGTTTACCTCTTCCACAGCACTGAGCACCCGCATTTTATATCCATTCTGTTCTGCCGTTTTGATAAGGGCTTTCACATCTTTCGGGAAACAAGAGCCACCATAACCGCATCCCGGATACAAGAACTTACGCCCGATACGGGTGTCCGAACCTATTCCGCTACGTACCATATTCACATCCGCGCCAACGATTTCGCATAAGTTCGCGATATCATTCATAAAGCTGATACGGGTTGCCAACATCGAGTTTGCCGCATATTTAGTCATCTCCGCTGACGGGATATCCATAAATATTACACGGAAATTGTTCAGCAAGAATGGTTTATAAAGCTTAGACATCAATTTCTCCGCACGTGCGGACTCCACTCCCACCACTACACGGTCCGGGCTCATAAAGTCGCTGATCGCATTTCCTTCTTTCAGAAATTCCGGATTTGAAGCCACATCAAAATGGATATTCACCCCTCTCTTATCCAACTCCTCTTGAATAACCGCACGAACCTTGCCGGCAGTACCCACCGGAACGGTACTTTTGGTAACTATCAGTTTATATTGTTTCATATTGCGACCAATGGTACGGGCCACCTCCAACACATATTTCAGATCAGCGCTGCCGTCCTCATCCGGAGGCGTACCGACAGCACTGAATACTACTTCCACATCATCGAGGCAACTCTCCAGTGAGGTAGTAAACTTCAATCGTTTCGCTTTCATATTGCGGAAGTACCATCTCTTCCAATCCATTTTCATAAATAGGAATGATACCCTTTTTCAAAGATTCGATTTTTCACTGTTAGTATCTACGCAAGTCACATCCACGCCAATTTCAGCA
>VOFH01003597.1_pt1 | contig 48613 bp, 72 predicted proteins | sample 5384091 | NCBI WGS metagenome assembly VOFH01 (sample SAMN12384727, study PRJNA508395) | human gut metagenome | isolation source: healthy gut G | host: Homo sapiens
AGCAGGGCCAGGAAACAGATGCTCTACGGATACATAATACTCATCGCCCATCTGCTTTGCTTCATCCTTCGGCACTGGATCAATACTTTGTTCAGCTGCTGACCGACATAAACCTGTCCGCCGGAAACTTTCACTCTTTGCCAGATGATCTTCCGCATTGTTCATGAAATGCTGCTTATTGATTTCCAGTTTCTCTAATCAGCATCGAATCGACCATCTTCCTGACGCATCAGGGGCTACCAGCAGATGTTCCTGCTCGATTTCCTGATTACCATATTCATAAGCTAATTTCTCGCAATCCTACTGTTCTGCATAGATTTCTGTGTAATTCTCTGATATTCATAAAAACCCCTCCTTTCCGGGTGTTTCTACTATTTTCATACTTTGTTCTATTTGTTGTATAACGCTTTCATGTTATATTTTATACCATATGTTATTAGCCAAGTCAATAGGTGAGTGCTAATTTTTGAGATTTTTGCAAACCTTGATCATTATCCTATGTTGCAGGTCATGGCAGAACGACTTTTCCAACGGTCGCTCCCAGATCATTGCATGAATCGCTATCTCCCGATTGGAAAAGTCACGGCGTACAATTTCTGATGGCTCACTGCAAGCACAAACGTATCTGTCTGCATTATTCAGTTGTCAAAGAACTATTAGGCTCTTGTCAGCCTGTATCAATTCATTTTTACAAATGGACTGATACAGAATGCTTTAATTCCATATCAACCACAATGTATACGTTGCCGTATTCATCGTAAAACGGGCGTAAACAGCATTTTGATATATAGGCTTCATAGAAAGCCAGTATCTTTTCAATCGCTTTTTCGTCCCCGTCCATTGATATGAGAAAAAATGATGGAAGCTTCTTCATTATTGTTTCATTTGTTTTCATTTCTCCTTTAGTATTTTTTTCATATTTCTTAGTGAATTTTCTTCGGTTTTGAAAAACACCACTTCGGTTGAAATTATTTTGTCTTTTGCAATCTCGGTATCGCTCATTTCCAAGAAATAAACATCAACAAATTTTCTCGATTACGCTCAGACAAATGTTTCAAGGCTTCTGCCAGTTCATCATCACAAATACGAATATCACTACCACATACATTGAAAATCGTATAGTCCGTATCATAGTCGTCCCAGACAGCCAGATTTTCTACAACGATTTCTGGAAGTTCACAAAAAAGCGTTTCTCCCTTTTGTCTGTCGTCTTTAATTTCTTCTGATAGTCCTTAACAACATGTCGGACAACTTTCTTCAAACAACTTTCAAAACGGCATTGAACTGTTTTCTGGAAGTCAGATGGTTTCACAATCACACCCCCTTTCCGCTATGAAGTGAAAAGTATGTATCCCTCTTTCCGCACCATATAGGGAACGACAGGTGTGATTTGCTAAGTTGAAACCGAAAAAGTTGAAAAAAATTTTTAACAAAACAAAAACAGCCCGATAATGTGTAATTACACAAACAGACTGTTTTATAAATTCTATTGATATGAATTTTTAATTCTTGTAAAGGGTGTAATGATTGTAATAGTGGACTGAAATATTTATTCAGTTGAGAACGGCAGAACGTTCTTCCGTATGCAATCGTATAGCCCCTTTAACCAGAGCTATGCCTTATTTACTCCTAAGAAAAAGGACAGCTCTGGTTATATCCAAAACCGTCCCGTTATTTTTCAAGACGCACAAAAGTGTATTATCTAGGAACGGTTTTTTTTATTTACCGCACACGATAACAGCTTTTGAATTATTACTGCATACTATATGCAATTTTAACACATTCTAAATATACAGCATGAAGTATAAACTCATGCTAGGTGATTAAAAATGAGAAAAAAGAAAGATACGCACAGCTTTGATTTTCGTCCTTTAGGACTGGCAATCAGAGAAGCCAGAGAGAAAGCAGGGTTATCCAGAAATGATTTAGGTGATAAGGTATTTTACGGAGAACGTCATATCGCAGATATTGAAAATATCGGAAAACACCCAAGCTTTCAATTATTCCATGATTTAGTTACCATGTTCAATATATCTGTTGACGAGTATTTCTATCCACCGAAGAATGTTGAGAAAAACACAGCCCGCCGTCAGATAGATTCGTCACTTGATTTATTGAGTGATAATGAATTAAAAGGCGCCAACATCGATTCCGCAGATACGAAGGGAATTCACTGCCAGATACAGCAATGGTCTGGCTTATCTGGAAGCAGCCGGGAAAAAGTTTGACCAGCCCACACCTTACGCAAGAAAGATCATGTTGCTCGAAGAACTTTATGATACAGATACCCTCAATCGTTTTATTGGATATGCAATACAGCATGATTCTATGGACATCCTGTCATTTAAAGAACTGCTCAAAGCTTACAATGCAGGCCGGCTGTCTCTTCCTGAGATATCTGAACAGAGACCGGAAGTTCTGTGTAAAACCGGAGAATACCGTGACGATGATTCAAAACTTTTGCGGGATCTGGATTACTATGAACAGAATGTAGGAGGAACGGTAAATGCCTAGTGAGACAAGTGCTGTAAACGCAGCTTATATAGAAGCCAGAATGAAACAGTTTAAACTGGTCGATATGCGCGAACAATATCAGGAACTTATACGTGTAGCTTCAGAACAGTCTATGACGTATGAAGATTTCCTGATCATGCTGTTACAAGCGGAGGAAACAGGAAAGAAACGCCGACAGGCTGAACGCCTGACAGATGCAGCTAATTTCGACTCTGATAAACGGCTGTCTGACATTGATTACCGCTTCAATCCAAACCTGGATGCGGATAAAATTCAATCTTTGGGCAGACTTGAATTTATGGATAACCATGAAAATATCATAATCATTGGGCCGCCGGGAGTCGGTAAAAGTATGATCGCCACCGGGATTGGCCGGAATGCATGTGAAGCCGGATATAAGGTTCTCTTTGTGAATGCAAAAGAACTGGTCGATCAGCTGTATGAGGATATGCAGAAAGGATATCTGAAAGAAACTCTGAAACAGATCAGTAAGATTCCGCTTTTGATCATCGATGAACTGTCATATTTAAAAATGGATAAAGAAAGAGAGAGCCTTTTCTTTCAGATCATTCGCCAAAGATATGAAAAAGCTCCCTCATTATCACCACAAACCTGCCCATGGGCAGATGGGATGAACTATTCACCGGCAAGCTGGCCGCTGCAGCGATCCTTGACCGCCTGGTCCATCATTGCCATGTCATAAGTATAACGGGTGACAGCTATCGTGTCAAAGGTCCAAAAACTGAGTATTAAAAAAGGAAGGCATAGAAATGAGTATAAAAATCACACCGGATAAATATCCGCAGATCATAGAAGTTTACAATACAGAGGGAAAAACAGCCGCCTATGACCTAATGCGAAGCTGTTATGAGATCAAAAATCCAACTTGTGTTATGAAAAGGATGAAAGCAGACAAGAGTCTTGGATATAACTATGATACTGACCGTTTTGAATCAGACAGCCGTAAGGAAGATGATATATTTTTAAATTTAGAGATGCTCTGTGAAAATAAAATCGAAACATCTGACCGATCTGAAGGAGCTATAAATCGAAATGACCGTATAAAAGCCATGGAGAACATGGTACATTCCCTGATCAGTGACCGGTTACTGGAACTCAGTAAGTATGTATTGCTGGATCCAATCGGCAAAAGAATACTGATCGATAAAAGTTCAATGCAGACTGACGGATATCAGGTGCTCATTAATTAGGAGGCAGATATGAGATTTAGAAAAAAATGTGCCTGCGGAGCACAGAGAATTCCTGCAGGAACAGTTAAAACAATACAAAAAAGAAATAACCATGTCGAAAGATGAGTTACGTGAATTAGAAAAATGGGTAGCCAGTGGACGAAGCCCCTATGATAACGGAGACTATATTTATAGCGAAAACGGATGCCCAATGGACTTTGTCAGCGCAATGCGTTTCCAGGATGAAATGTATGAATGGTGGATGAGTCTTTCAGAAGAAGAACGAGAACAAGAATTAAGGGAGCTTCGCGGGGATTATGATACTGTTTCAGACAGCATAATCATAAATACTGAATGGAGTGATCCGGTAATGGATCCGGATGCTGAACTTCCGTTCAGCTGATGCGCTTGACGGGTCAATTCACAGTGAAAATCAATTTCTGAATTAGTGGGGTAAACGTTAAAAATCAGATTTACATACAGAAATGACCCATTTTCAACAGTTGTTTCAACCATAAAACTTTGAAAATCAGGTGATTCACGAATTTCAATACCATGTATTTGATGTTGCTTTATGTGTAATCGTTTCGAAGGATTTTTGTTTCTTTTAACATTTTATGCATTCAGAAATTAAAAAACCACCCGTGCCACAACATGGATCTAAAATAACATCGGTAGGTTTTAAATCTACTAATTCGGCCAAAATAGGTCGGTAATATGGCTAGGGGTAAGAACTACTCCTAGAGATTGGCCATCCCCACCAGAGTATGAAACAAATTCCCCATAAAATCGGCCTAAATAATCTTCATTTGAGTTTGATATCAGAGCTTTTGAATATGTTTTCATTAATGTATTCTGCAAAAAAATTTTAAGGGTGTCTTATTGCCTAAGTCTTCTCGTTTAGTATTTAATTGAGGTCTGTCCTTTATCAAAAGTAAATTGTTATACCTGAGCTTTTTTACTTCAGGAGCAACCTTTGCACGTTGTAGGTTCGTTTTCTAAATATTGATATAGAATTGCTCCATCAGTGTTACTTTCTAAGAAGTCACCTTTAACATATCAAGGCGAAAACTATATTTCTGTTCACGCAATGCAAGAAGAATTGCGGATACAACAAGCGGTTTTTCGTCTTCGCCCAAACCTCCATAATTACGTAGATATTCATGGAGTTCCTTTGCTTTCTTAAGAATATCGGCAAGTTCTATATCCTCTGGTGGAGTTTCTTTTAATACAATTCTTTGTAATATTCTAAAATATGGTTTGCAGAAAATTTTTCAAAGTTTCTACTTCTGGTAGCCATGTATAGCCGTTAGTGTCAACAAATAATGGTTGAATGATATGATGTTTGCGGTCTCAGCATTACCAAACGCAAATATTTTATCATATGTAGTGTTTTTGTAAAATATGTTTGGCATAATGTAAGGCGCCATTTACGGCATAATGTTTTGTGGCCTGTACTGTCAAGGAAATAGTAGTGCCATCATCCTCAAAAAGGCACACAAGTTTGATCTGTCAGCTTTATCCTCCATGACAAGAACAAAATCATTGACAACTGCGCAAATATTCAGGAAATCCGACATTGCCTGTTTTATGTTTTGAAGCTGATTTAGAGCATTATTAATTTCAATGATGTTGCTACCTTGTGTATCTGCTTGTATGCCAGCTTCGACAAGTAAATCGTGTATATATAAATCAAAGTTAGCTTCTTTTTTTGCCATTGGTGTTACTCCTTTTTATTTAGTATAGTTATTTATGCATATTCTTTTATTGGTACATTGAATATCTGCAATGTATCCTCAATTTCAGCCTCATACATAGGTGATTTCTTTTTCTTCTAAGTGACGTATATGTGCATGGAACAGTGCTATAAGCTGAATGTTATCGGAATATAGTAGTATATTCATATTGCCATTTACAGAACTGGCGATTCATGTACTCCAATTCCAATCTCTTTCATATCATACCAGCATTGTCTAAATCCCGTATATAGTTTCTTGATTTCATCTGAACTGTTCATAATGTAATCTCATTCTAATATAAAAGCGGCGCTTCGTTTGCCAATAATTTCATCCACGGATATAGTGAATTTGACTCCTGCATCTTCCAACGCAAGCAAGCTGCGATAGAACTCTGAGAAGCGAGTAATCGGTTGCCTGCCAGAAGGTAGCAGAGAAGAGGCATCTTCATTAAATTTCTGAACCAATGCAAAATTGTTGGTAATCTCTTTCGGCAAAAATTATATGGATATCTTGCCTTCCAACGGATATAATCGTTTTTTCTTATCTGCAATGGTACTATTTGAGTCATTGATATCCGGTTGTAATTCGTCTCTTTTTTACCCATGCCGCAAGTTCAATAATCCCACTGCTTGAAAAAGGCTAATTGATAATTATCACCGACTTTTTCAAAGTGTAATCCATAGATATCCTCCCAATTCAAAAGTACATGCATTACACTGATGGGATCATCAAAATCCTGTTCAGCGAGTGTAGAAGGATTAACATCAAGAGCGTCTGCATCTCAAACAGCTTTCCATCCTTTGGCTTTCTTACATCATTTCATACTGGCGTATGCGGTCTCCGGTCAGTTTGACCATTGAGCCAAAGCTGTGCCTGTGTCAGACCTTTTTAGTGTCCGATATTTTCTAATTTTATCTCCAAGAGTCATATAAAAATCTCCTTTACGATAAGTGTTTTCTTGTTTAATAGCATTATTGTACCACGAACAAAACAAAAAGTGAACAGAAAAGTTAATATCAAATAAAATAAAAGTACAAAAAAGTACTTGACAAAACAAAATAGATATTATACCATAATTACACAAGTACAAAAATGTACGCGTTAAATAATCGAAAATGTTTTCATAAGACATTGAAGTGAAGAAAAGGGGAATCAGCCTATGAATAAAAATATGTATGTAGACGTTACAGAAGTCTGTGATGATTGGGGCGTCAGCCGAGCACAAGGCTATAAGATTATTAAGCAGCTCAATGATCGCATGCTTGCTATCAATCCGAATCTTATCGTTTTGTATATAATAATGATAAGTAAATAGGAAAAGTGACTTGGAGGAATGAGCCATGATTATAGAGATAAGAGCAAAAACTGTTATGCATTTGAGGATGATATTACATTTTCAATGAAAGCAGATATGCGAAATAAAAAATTTGGAGCAAATGTTCACAAAGAGAATAATTTTAATGTCCTTAAAACGGTAGGAATATATGGACCAAACAATGCCGGAAAAACATGTCTAATCAAGTGCATTAGGGCAATAAGAAATGTACTTTTAAATAAGAAGAATGGACTGATGCCAAATATATTTACTGATAGTGATGTATGCGAGTTAGGTGTTACATTTATGGCATCTGGAAGAAAGTTTTCTTATGATTTTGATTCTTGTCGGATTTGCAGAAAAATTGATGTCATCAATACGAATAACATACCTATGCAACACAATTGAACTCATGAAAAATAAGAATCAGTTACAGCAAAAGGTTGTTGAGTTTATAAAAATGCAGACCTGTATATGGATAACTTTGAATATGTGGATATGGATAAGATACAACTGAAAACTGGTGAAGGGATGAAAAGCCAGATGAGAAAGTGCTTGATATTCCGGAGAATATTATGGATCAGATTAGGTTAGTTTCTACATATAAAGGTGTTCATGTACCAAGTATGATGTTTGATTCCACAGGAACAAAGAAGATTGCAGCTATTGCAAGTTATGTAATTGAAGCTAACTTGAACAGGGCAGAATATTAGTCGTGGATGAGTTGGATAGCAGTATTCATTTTAAGCTTACAAGGGCGATTGTTGCGATGTTTAATAATGAATTAAATACAAGTGCACAGATGATATTTACAGTTCATGATATAAATCTCATGGACTGCAAGAGAATGTTCCGGAAGGAGCAGATTTGGTTTGTGCATAAAGATGAGGAAGGTGTATTTGTATATTCACTTGCTGATTTTACTGCGCAGCAGGGGAGTGAGGGATACGACGGATGTTATGGAAAATATAGAAAAGGTGCACTTGGTGCTTTACCTGATCCTGAATTGATTAACTCTTTGCTTAGTATTAAAGGTAATGTAAAGGGGGATGATGCCGATGCCAAATAAACTCCCTAAGTTTTTGATAATCACAAAATCTGTATTATCTGTGAAGGTAATGAGGAATATGAGTATCTAAATCGATTAAAAAATTTAAAAATATGGAATGAGCAATATGATATTTCATTGGTCAATGCCGGTGGAAATGGTAATATCCCAGCGAGGTATCAGGACCGATATCAAAATGGAGCAGATGAACTTGTACTTGTATTTTGTGATACAGAGAAGAAGCCTCACGAGCAGTATGAGGACATTAAACGCAAAATTAATGTATTTCATGGCGTGAATACTGCTGCAGATGCAGTGATTATATTTGGTAATCCTTGCACAATGCAGATTATATCTAAGCATTGGACAGATGAAAATTTGAAATCTCCGGCTAAACCGGTAAATGCCCTTTGATAAAAAAAAAAATATACCGGAGTTGAAAATTACAAAGGAAGAGCAGACCAGATTGAAGAGGTTATGGAATACGTTACTGTGGAGAATTATAAAGATATGAGTCGACGAGTGAAAGATTTGGATTCGGATGATTCTGTTACTGGTAGCAGTAATTTTGGAAAGTTTATAAAGCTGTTTGAGAGTGATGACAGTAGGTGGATTGAGAAGATTAATATGCAAATAGAGGAGTAGGATTTATATGAGAAAGACGGAATTAAGACAACAGGATATATTAAAATTGATTGAAGGGTTGGATATATCACTGACTATGTATAAAATGCAACGGATAAATACAAGGCTGTTGGTACATATTTACAGGAGCAAGGGGTAGAATGTGATATTTTCCCACAAGGTTCTTTTTTAGCTTAGGTACAGTAGTTCGTCCATATAGGGAATCTAAAGAAGCGGATTATGATTTGGATTTTATTTGTTGTCTTGAAAGTTAAAGGAAAAACAACTGCTAAATATGTGAAAATATCATAAAAGAAACTATTTGTAAATCGGAAGTATATAAAGAAAAATTACAGAATAGAGAGTGGGATAAATGTTGGACTTTGGAATATGCTGAAGTTAATGGTATAGGATTTAATATTGACATTGTACCGGGTGTTTCTGAATCAAATGATGTTGTTCAATCAATGATAAATCTTTGGGGTATCTCGAGAAAACGCTGAACTTGCGGTTGCGATTACAGATAAAAGAGGAGAGAACTATTATTGGTTCGGGTAACTGAGAGCATATAAAAATTGGTTTGAAACAATAAATGTTTTTTTGATTTTAATCGGAAAATAGGAAAAAGATTCTTTTGGAAAAGAATAGAACAATTTATAATAGTATTGAAGAAATACCAGAAGGTTTAGAACGTTCATCATTGCAACGCGTTATACAGATTTTGAAGCATCATAGAGATGTATTATTGTAGAATTAAAAGAAAATTTAAAACCAACTTCTGCTATAATTACTACAATTTGTGCAGAAATTGCATATGGTATGAATCCATCAATGAATGTGTTTGAATTACTGCAAGCAATTGCCAATGATTTTGAGATTTATTCTTATAATCAAACATTGCAAGAAGAAGAGTTCTCTAGGCAATATATAGATAAAAATATTATTGTAAACGTAAAGGTATATGGTATATTATAAATCCTGTCAATCCAAAGGATAATTTGGCTGATTCATGGAATGATAACCCGGAAAAGGCACAAATATTCTTTAAATGGGTAAAAGCAATGAAAAAAGATTGTCTAGATTCAATGAATCTTGAAGACAATGATTTTGTAGCATTGTTAGAAAATAATTTTGGAAGAGACTATGTGAAGAAGAATGTAAAATTGGAAGACTATGATAGTGTGGTGCCAAATGTCATTATTAATACACCTAAACCATGGGGAAAGTAGCCTATGAAAATTGATAATCGTGATATTGTAAACCATGAGAGAAAAGTATCCTACGCTTAAAATTATTGAACATGAAAAAGAATATATTTTACAGGAGAATTTGACCTGGATCATATTTATAATGATGTTCGGCTGACTGGAAAATTTAATTTGAAATTACAGTTTTAGGTGATAGTTCTTTGCAAATACCAGTAGTAAAAGAGGTATCAAATAGGATTGATAAAATTATCCTCATCGGTACGATGATGGGCAGTTGTGTTTGGCTTCTGATTTTGAGCTAAAGATGTATTTTTCACAAAATACAGATATAAGTAGCTTTGTTGATATGTATATAGTACCTTACTTATATACATATCGCTATTATGAAGAATATGGTATATATCCGTTTGGAGAGAGATCATGGTATTATGGGCGACGGGAATATATAAAGGAATTATTTAATGTTAAAGAATGGGGACAAGTCTTTGATATTATGCATTTTATAGCGAATTTTTCATATAGAGGTCACTTGTTATGCCCTTGTGGAAGTGGAAAAAGGTTAAGAAATTGTCATGGGGATATATTAATGAAGGTAATGAATGCAGGTCTTAAGACTGAGTGTAAAGAAATTTTGATAGAATTAAAAAAGAATATATGATAGAAAGGGGAACTGATGGATAGTATAGTTAAACAGTTAAAGCAGTTTAAAGCAGACGCAATTTACGAAAAAAAAAAAGCATTACAATGCACTGAAAGAAAACGTAGATATTATAGAATATTATCTTTTATACAAATATTTTTAAATGCACAGGGACTACTTTGCTTACAGTAGTGTTTGGTAAAAGGAAGTAAAATGGTTGAAATAATTGCCCTAATATTGACTATAATAGCAACTATATTGGCGAGTATACAAAAAAAATATGCGATTATGAAAAAACAAGCTCAGGGAAATGCAAAAGCTGTCTAAAAGAAAAGTATGCTGAATAAAAAAAAGTGAAATAAACAAAAAGGATAAGATATATGCTTGTCACTTAAATGTCTAAAAGAAAATATCTGCGGATAAGATGGAAAGAAAGTCAACGGCGAATTGCCGATATGTTTGATGTAAGTCTCGCATCTGTCCAACAATGGATTCGAAACTATGAATCTATGGGAGCAAATGCATTCACATTGAAAGGGAATAAAAAATATTCCAAAGAATTGAAACAACAAGCAGTCTTAGATTATTTAGCAGGCTGTGGTTCTCAAGATGATATTTGCAAAAAAATACGGAATCCGTTCAAAAGCTAAGTTACAAATCTGGATAAAGAAGTATAATGGTCATGAAGAATTAAAATCTTCTGGAACAGGAGGAAGCATTGTCATGACCAAAGGAAGAAAAACCACTTTTTGAAGAACGGGTTGAAATAGTACAGTATTGTATCGCACATAATCGTAATTATGCCAAAACAGCAGAACAATACCAGGTGTCCTATCAACAGGCTCGCAATTATATAGTCAAATACGAAGCTGGTGGAGTGGAAGCTTTTAAGAGATAACCGTGGCAAACGAAAACGTCCCGATGAGATGAGTGAATTAGAAAAGCTGCATGCTGAAGTTAAAATTTTAAAAGCAGAGAAAGAACGTGCTGAAATGGAGGCATCTTTTTTAAAAAAACTCGAAGAAATAGAGAGGAGGCGGGGCTAAGCCTGGTCCGTCATGAACATATATATCAGGCAATCAAAGAAGAACATGAAGATCATAATTATTCAGTTGCTGCACTTTGCAAACTTGGTAATGTTTCTAGAGCAGCTTATTATAAATGGCTACACAGAGAAATTCCCAAAAAAGCGAGCAAAAGAATAGGTTTATTGCTGACGAGATAGAAAAGATTCACACAGACTCACCGGATAAAGGCTATCGAAGGATCAGAGATGATTTGGAACGATATCATGGTATTGATATAAACGATAAACGTGTGCTACGTATTTGCCGTAAACTTAATATAAAATCAACTATCAAGTATTCTAACAACGGATGCACAAGACAGGCTGCAAACCCTCAGTATATAGCTGAAAACATACTTAATCGGGAGTTCACTGCCAAAGCACCAAATGAAAAATGGCTCACTGATGTGACAGAATTCCATTATTATATTGGGATTGAAAAGCATAAAGTTTATCTAAGTGCAATACTGGACCTATATGATAGACGGATTGTTTCGTATGTTATTCGTGATAAGAACAACAATGCTTTGGTGTTTGATACGGTAGACAATGCTTTACTTAGAAATCCTGGTGCGCAGCCACTGTTTCACAGTGACAGGGGATTCCAATATACGAACAGGACATTTCATACAAAACTTGTAAATGCTGGAATAATACAAAGCATGTGTCCGGCTGAATCAGAATTATCAGGATTATATCAGGGATTTGAACAGCGTCCGGGCGGAAGAGATGATGCATACGAAAGAATTCCTGGTGTTCAAGGACCGGCTGATTGAATATCTGCGAAGCTTCATTAAAGGACTGCAGAGAAATGTCGGAGTGATCGAAGAAAATCTGCGTTTACAGAACGAAGAACTGAAAACAGGTATTTGAAAAAGTTATAGATTATGAATTATCAATTCCGCGTATGGAGATAGAAGTCTCGAAAGAAATGATAGAGCAGAAAGTCCAGGGACGATATCAGAGCATCTATGACTGGTTCGTGGGAAATGAAGGACAGGAGAATGAAGCGGGAAAACTTTTTGATGCCACCAATGATATCATCCGAAGGATTACAAGATACGCTGCACAGTTGAGCGAAAAGAATGCACTGGGTGCGAATAGAAAAGAGGAATACCGGAAAGTAGCAGAATTGTTCCTACGGTGTCAGGATGTGGAAGAGGCGCATAAGATGTCGGCGATGGTATTCGGCATGGAATGTCCGCAGCATCTGGCAGGAGATCTGATCCGTGAGACAGACAGCATGAACATCGGAGTCTATGAAGAGCAGCCAATGGAGATTACGCTGAAACCGAGGTGCGTACATACAGAGAAAAATCCAGAAGAAGTGCCATCCATGAATCGGCAGAACAGAAGCAGGAAACAAGACGTAAAATGCTTGAGAAGCAGAAAGAAGAGACGGAAAAACTGCGGGCGTTGGAAGTGGATGGAAAGATACATTTTGATAAACTACCGGTACTGGAACCAAGAATCAGGGAGATTCTTCTGAAATGGCTGTCGGATGCCATGGAATCGGCCGACTTTTCAGCAAGGACGGATGATGGAAGAAGCTACATACTCGACAGAAGTCAGGAGAAAGAAATTTGTGTGGTGCATTGTGAAGATGGAAATTTCACCATGCCGAAGCTGACACTTGTATTTCAGGAGGATGCATGATGAAGGAATTGGAAGTTCTTTTAAATAAGAGATGGATCTTAAAGTCCAGAGACAAAGAAACGTATTACAAAATAAGAGATGCACTTGGTGAACTGCGGAAATTCACTACCGAGAAGATGGGATGTCAGATCATTGATAATTCTCTCCTGATCAAGATGGAGAAGATTCCGGTAATCCCGGAAAGCTTCATGGGCATCCAGAAATTTTCGTCAAAAGAAGAATATGCTTATTTATGTATCCTGCTGATGTTTCTGGAAGACAGGGATGCGCAGGAGCAGTTTATCCTGTCACAGCTGACGGAATATATCACGGCAAACCTGCCGGGAGAAATTTCGGACTGGACTTTGTATACGAATCGGAGAAAACTGATCCGTGTGCTGAGATTTGCTGTAGATCAGGGAATAGTCGATGTCACAGACGGAAAAGATGAAGCATTCATGGATGATGAGGCCGGAGAAGTACTTTATGAAAATACAGGTGCATCCAGATACTTTATGAAGAATTTTTCGAAGGATATTATGGAGTATACGAAACCGGAAGATTTTCAGGAAAGTGACTGGTTCGAAGTGGACGAAGACCGGATGGCTCATGAATATTTGCAGATTAAGCGAAGAAGAAGACACAGAGTCTACATAAAAGACTGATCTTTGCAATAATTCCATATCCGATATTTTGCTTTTGTGTTTTCGCCGGGCATGCTTAAGCACACGACAAATAAGCCATCTTTCGGTGGCTGCTTTAAAAATTGAATATTGAGAAGTTAAGGTTATGCGGTTGCTGACTTGATTTTATAACCTTGATTTCTTGCGATAAGGATTGCCTGTTCTACCGTAATTTCACGGTCAACTGGAGGCAGGTCTGATTTCCTGTAAAGTTCTGCATTATAGTTTTCGCCGTTCTTCAACATGTGGTATAATGCGGTAAGAAGCATTCTTGCTATGGCAATGATTGCTTTCTTGTGACCGCGACGCTTTTTGAGACGGAGATAGCGGTTACGCATTTCAGGATGCTTTGTGCTTTTAACAACAGCGTTAGCACACTGGACTAAAAGCGGCTTGATGTAGCATCCGGCCTTGGAAACCCGGACAGATTTTTTCTTCCCTGCACTTTCATTGTTGGTCGGGGTAAGACCAGCCCATGAGCACAAGTGTTTCGCCGAAGGAAAAGCCTCCATATTGGTACCGATTTCGGAAATGATTCCGATGGCAGTGAAGTTACTGCTGATGCCAGGAGCGGTTTGAAGAATGGTAAGTTCCTGCTGATAGGGAGCGGCGAGCGCAAGAATGAGTTCTTCAAGCTCTGCTTTCCGGGATTCGAGGTTATCATAATGATCTTTGATGATCTTGAGTTTGCCAGCCTGTTCCGGAGTGATGTAGCCGTCAATGGCATCACGGAGCTCTGGAAGTTTCTTTCTTCAAACTTTTGTAAACAAGAGGTTCAAGGTCAAAAGAAGTATCTGCGGGATTTTCCAAAAGTTTATCCAGTATCGCCTGAGCAGATTTGCCGAAGGTGTCGAGACAACGTTTCCCAACTGGATATTGGAAACCGTGAGACAGTTCTGCAAACGATTCTTTTCGCTTGATTTGAAGCAGGTCAGTTTGAAACGGTAGCGCATAAGGTCACGAAGCTGGCGGATGTCAGCAGGCGGCATAAAGCTGCCGGCAACAAGATCATGCTTGAAGAGGTCAGCAATCCATTTGGCATCTTTCTTGTCAGTTTTCTTTCCACGGATAGCCTTAACATATTTGGGATGAGCAAGGACAATCGAACAACCCTTTTCGAGGATGTTATAAACAGGGATCCAGTATTTACCAGTAGATTCCATACAGACATCCTTGCAATTCCGGTCGAGTAGCCATTGTAACAAATTTTTCAGACCTTTCGTGTAGGTAGAAAAACGGTGGCTCTCGTAAGAGGTAACGCCGTGCTTGTCAGTAGAAGCAATGCAGGCGACTACAAAAGTCTTGTGGACATCAATGCCACAACAGATTTTGTACACGATTTTTAAAGCCATAGGGACTCCTTTCAGAACCAGAGCGGTTCGCTAAAGATTATAGGGAGAGACGGAATTGACTGACTGTCTAAGCCATAAACGAAGTTGTTTAAACAGAGATAAGATTTCGTGCTTGGTGTCACACTTATTTGTGCCTGAAAAGACAGTCTACACATATAATGATACGGTCATCCGGCAAGCCGGACAGCCCACTCACCTCCTCATGATTTGTAGTATACCGAGTTCCCTACTCAATGATATTCTGAGTGATTCACTTCAGCCATTATCGGATGATGACCTTCGACCGATGTCGGAGGCAATTGAAAATATGGATACCATGAACATGAATCTGAAGAACAGAAAAGAAGCAAAACAGGCAGCAGAGAAGATTCAGGCAGTATTTTCAAAATATAATCAGAAATTATTATATGAAAAAAGCAGACCGGTATGAACAGGCAGAAATCAAATTAGAAAATGCAAAGACACAGCAGAAAGAGCAGGAGAAGAAATTATCTGAGTGCAGACAGAATATCGAGAAACTGCAGGCAGAACATCAGGAACTGGATGCAAGACATGCATCTATGGAAAAAGAACGGGAATCCCTGAATAAAAGTGATGCCGTAGCATTAAAACGAAGAGAAGCAGAACTCACCACAGAATTAGAAGGACAGCAGAAAAATCTAAGAGAAAAGCAGCATTTTCTTGAACTGAAACAGGATCAGTATCAGGATGCACAGAATCAGATCAAAGCAGAAGAAGACCGGAAGTATGAGAAAGAAAAAGAACTGAAAGAACTCATAGAAGAGATGCAGGACGAGGCAGATACCATGGCCTTCGAAGAACATGCATTTATGAAAGAAGAACTGGAAAAGCATCCAGAAGAACCATATAAGTTCGAATTACATCAGCAGCAATTTGATCATACGAAAGAAAAAATCAATAAAGGAACGGAAATCCTTGCAGAGACAGATCGTCTGGAAAGACAGAAGGATGATCTGATAAAAGAAAGAGAAAACGGATTCGTGAACTGGATACTCTTCAGAGAAAAGTATCAGAACTGGAGGCTGTGTTTGTACAGACACAGAATGAATGGAAAGAAGCTCTGTATCAGTGGAATGGTGCGAATCGGGAACTGGTACTGGAAAAAGAATTATTAAGAGAATTAAGCACATTTGCAGAATCGTATGAAGAGACATCTGATTTCGCAGAGGTTCGTCAGAAGATTGCAGATGTGTGGATCGCAAAAAAATGCGGACATTGAATCTGGGCTTTCTGCGAATAAAGCGGAGAAAGAAACAACAGAAAGAGAACTGGAAGAAGTAAAAGCAGAACTGTCAGAATGGGAGAATCAGAAGGAACCACAGCCGGAGCGCTCGGAAGCGGTCATCCGCAACCGTCAGAGATTGGATGCACTTGGAATTCCGTACCAGGAGTTTTATAAGGTTATAGAGTTTGGAAACAATCTGGATGAAGAAGATTGCAACCGGCTGGAAGAAGCATTATTGAAAATGGGAATTCTGGATGCCCTGGTGATTGATGAACAATACAAAGAGCAGGTTCTGCATTTGGAACAGGGATGTGAAGATCATTATCTGTTTAGCTGCAAAAATGTTCAGAAAGAGCTGCAACCAGGAAAGAGTCTGTTAGACGTACTGGAACTGAACGAAGAAGTTAATGACATTTTCTCCAATCAGCGGTTGACAGGAATTCTTGGAAGTATTGCGTATGATAACGAAAGTATGATTGCGGTTGCAGAAGACGGCACTTACCGGATGGGTGTACTTGCAGGAACGGTAACCGGAGAATATGAGGCCGGATACCTTGGGACAAAGGCCCGTGAAAGACACAGACAGGCAAAGATTGAAGCCTGTAGACAGAGAATCGCAGAACTGGAAGAAATATTGCAGCAACTGGAAGAAATGCATCGGAAGTTATTCGAAAGGAAAGTCATTCTCAGACGGGAGTATGAGAATCTTCCAAAAGATACAGATATGAGGGAAGCCCTTCAGATGATGCGTGCGGAGGAACGGGCATGTGAACAGATCAGAAGTGAAAGTGATAAATTAGAAGAGAGGATCCGTGAACTGATTGAAATATTAAAAGAGAAGAAAAAAGAAAGCACTGGAAATTGCGGATTCTCTGTATCTGACCTGTTCTTATGAAATATTCAAAAAGCAAAAAGTGCAGCGGAAGAATATGGAAAGCATCTAATCAGTCTGATTGCAGCGCATGAAATGTTCCTCAGAAGCCTGGAATATCTGAAAGAGCGGAGAGAACATCTGGGAGATCTGGATGCAGATATGGAACAGAGCCGGTATGATCTGTTCGAGATTCAGAAAGAACTCCGGAGAAAGATGGAAGAACAGACATCTATACAGGAACAATTACGTCTGACAGATTATGAAGAAATCAAAGACCGTCTGGACGCATGCATCAAGTGGCTTCAAGCCTATCCGGAAAAACTGCGTATGTGTGTAAGCAGACAGACACATGAAGAAGACGAAGTCGGACAACTGATTCTGCGTCTGGAAGAGGGACGGAAGAGAATTGAAGAATACGAAAAGAAGACGGCATATTTTTCAGAATGTTATGAACAGGAGAAGCGTCTGCACTATGTGGAGATACCGGAAGAGATACCGGATGATGCCGGACATGTACGGAGTTATCTTGAGTCTGACGTAAAGGCATTGGATAAAGACAGTGTGATCCGTGATCTGAATAAAGTATATTTTGAAAACAGAGGATTTCTGACCGATTATCATCTGATGCAGAATGAATTATTTGCAGAAGCAGAGCAGACAGAATTCCCGGCAAAACGACTGGATATTTCAGCCAGATACCAAGGGGTAAAGATAACATTTTCAAGTCTCTCTTACACATCTGGAAGAAGACATTGAAGAACTGGAGAATCTGATTAAAGATGGTGACCGGGAACTGTTCGAAGATATTCTTGCCAATACGGTAAGCCGGAAGATCCGTGGAAAGATTAATGCATCCAACACATGGGTACAAAAGATGAATTCCCTGATGAACGGCATGAATACATCCAGCGGATTAAAGCTTAGCCTCAGATGGAGAAGTAAGACAGCAGAACAGGAAGACCAGCTGGATACAAAAGAACTAGTGGACTTGTTAAAGAAAGATTACCGCCTGATGAGCGAAGAAGAAGCATCCAGGCTTTCGGCACATTTTCGATCAAAAGTAGCAGAAGCGAGAAGGAATGCAAGAGACAGTGCCGGAATGATATCCTTCTATCAGATTATGAAAGATACACTGGATTACCGTAAATGGTTTGAATTCCAGTTGTTCTCACAGAAGAACGGAGAACGCCAGAAACTCAGAAAAATTCAGACAGGCGCTGGAAACAAGCAGATATAAAGAGATAACGTCGGAATGCCTGTTGGAGAATTTTTTGAAGAGCCACTGCTTGGAAGACAGGAGCAAAAATCCTTACGGGAACAGGAAAAAAAAGAGCGTATATGGGAGATTTTTCAGAGAGACTATGAAGGAACTCCTGTAGAGACAGCCTTAGAATCGTTGCGAAGCATTGTGAAAGACAACGGGAGTCAGGAACTGGCCAAATGGGACAAGATGCTGCGGCTTGGAGCAGAAATCTATAACAATCTGCCATATCGCAGCACAAAGATGTACCTTGCCGTATTTGCAGCTATGCGGACAGGCAATCCACATGCGTTTGATATTGGAACAGCGGATGGGAATTTTTATATCAGATCATACAGATGGATTTGGAAATACGAAGAATTACAGTAGAGACATCTGCAATATTTCCTGCGTATAAGCGTCAGAAAAGTTATCTGCTGGCAGGAATCATGCTGGATGATGTTTCCAATTATACCATGCTGTATCAGGTGCAGGCTGTGAAAAAAGATGGAACTTATCATAAAGGTATGGCAGGTTTTGCGAAAGAACAGCATATTGTACAGGTTCCTCTTGCAGTGCTTACAGAATGGGATGCACTCTATTGTCCCCAAAATGAAATATATATTGTGGAAAATCCTTCGGTTTTTGCCATGCTTTGTGGAAATGAAGAAACAGATCATAAGGAAAAAGCATATATGTGCATGAACGGTCAGCCAAGACTGGCAGGTTTGATGGCATTGGATTTACTTGCAAAATCCGAAACACGGATTTATTATGCAGGAGATCTGGATCCGGAAGGTGTGTTGATCGCACAGAAACTTTCGCAGTATTATAAGGGCGAATTTTATTACTGGCATATGGAAGCTGCTGACTATGAAAGGTGCAAGTCTGAAGAGGTTATATCACCGAAGCGGCTGAAAATACTGGAACGGATAACGGATGAAAGGTTAAAGCCGGTGGCAGCGCTGATTAGAAAATTCAGGACAGCCGGATATCAGGAGATGCTGGCAGAAGAAATGCTGTAGAAATCAGAAGAAAATTTTTTGAACGAAAAGGAGAAATTATGAAGACACGGAGACGAATTTTGTCAATTGTATTAACAATTGCAATACTGCTTCTGCTTGTACTGGATATTCCTGTGACAGCAGCCGGGACGAAAAAAGGTAGACGTTTTGTTTACCCATGATATTCATTCCCATTTGGACAGCTTTTCAACAATTGTAGATGGAGAACAAAAGAAGTCGGCGGATTTGCGAAAATAAAAACCCTGATGGATGAAAGAAGAAAGAGAATCCGGATACACTGATACTGGACGGCGGCGATTTTCAATGGGGACGCTGATCCAGACAGTTTATGACACGGAGGCAGCGGAACTTCGAATGCTGGGATATCTGGGGTATGATGTGACTACTTTGGAAATCATGAATACGACTACCGGTCAAAGGGACTGGCAAATATGCTGAAGCAGCCATAAATTCCGGTGAGACAGTGCCGGAGATCGCAGTGTGCAACGTGGATTGGGACGCTATGGAAAAGATGGTTTAAATGATGGGCAGAAGCAGATCAAAGAAGCGTTTGAAAACGTACGGCGTGAAAGATTATGTTGTGGTTCAAAAGGGTGATACGTAAAAATTGCTGTGGTTGGTGTCTTTGGAAAAGATGCCCTGGAATGTGCGCCAACATGTGAATTGCTGTTTAAAGATCCGGTAGAGGCGGTAAAGCAGACGGTAGCTGAGATTAAGAAAAATGAGAATGTGGATATGATCGCATGTGTGTCTCACGGCGGAACCTGGGAGGACGAGGATAAGTCAGAGGATGAAATCCTTGCAAAAAAGGTGCCGGATCTTGATCTGATCATCAGTGGACATTCCCATACAGAGCTGAATGAAGCCCATTAAGCATGGGAATACATATATTGTATCCTGCGGTGAGTATGGGAGAAACCTTGGATCACTTTCAATGACACAGAAAGGAGGACGGGCGTTGGGAAATGACTTCCTATGAGCTGATTCCTGTGTCTGATGAGATCAAAGCCGGATCAGCGAAACACAGAAACGCATTGATGAATTGATGGATACAGTAGACACCAATTATCTTGCAGATTTTGGATATACACCAGGGATGAAGTTCTGGCTCGAGAACGATGTGGAATTTAACAGCCTGGAGGAAATGGGACAGAGCATAAAGAACTGAATCTTGGGGATATTATGTCTGATGCGTACGTATATGCTGTGGAAAATTCAGAGTATTACGATGGGAATCCGGTAGACGTAGCGGTTGTGCCAAGCGGAACGGTCCGTGACACATATACAAAAGGCAATATTACAGTAGAGGATGTTTACAATTCTTTTTCTCTGGGAATTGGAAAAGACGGTGTAGCAGGATATCCTCTTATCAATGCATATCTGACAGGGAAAAGAATTGAAACTGGCAGCAGAAGTAGACGCTTCGGTTTCCGATTTTATGACAACTGCAAGATTGTATTGCAGCGGACTGAATTTTACATTAATCCACATCGGATGATTCTGAATAAGGTGACAGATTGTTATCTGACAAGAGAAGATGGAGAAAGAATTGAAATTCAGGATGATAAACTGTATCATGTTGTGACAGACCTGTATACCGGCCAGATGCTTGGTTCTGTAATGAAAATGTCTTACGGACTGCTGTCCCTTGAACCGAAGGACAGGGATGGGAATCCCATTGAAAATCTGGAAGATCATGCGGTCATGGAGGGTGGCAGGGGAATTAAAGGCCTGGGATGCGATCGCAAGATACATGCAGTCTTTTGAAGATACAGACGGGGATGGAATTGCTAATGTACCGGAATATTATGCAGTCACTCATAACCGTAAGGTTGTGGAGGACAGCAAAAATATACTTGATCTGGTGAAAAATCCCAATAGATTCTCAGTAATGATCGTGCTGATCTGCCTGCTCTTCCTTGTAATTATTATTCACCGCTCCCCGTCAAGTAGACAATTGAAAAAATATAAATTTTCTTGCCAGCAGAAATTTATCTGCTGGCAGTTTTTATGCAGCTTGCAAGTAAATTTCGTGTTTTTCCATTGGCGTTAAAATTCCGAGATTCCTTTGCAAGCGTTTATTGTTGTAGTAATCTATATAATCTTCGATCATTTTTTCGAGAGTATCTCTATCGGTGAATCGTTTTCCATAGTATCGCTCTCTCTTCAAATTCCCCAAAAGCCTTCCATTGGGCCGTTGTCGATACATTTAGCAACTCGCGACATGCTTTGTATTATTCCAGCATTTACAAGTTTTATATGAAATGTCCTGTTCGTATATTGGAATCCCCTGTCACTGTGAAACAGTGGCTGCGCACCAGGATTTCTAAGTAAAGCATTATCTACCGTATCAAACACCAAAGCATTGTTGTTCTTATCACGAATAACATACGAAACAATCCGTCTATCATATAGGTCCAGTATTGCACTTAGATAAACTTTATGCTTTTCAATCCCAATATAATAATGGAATTCTGTCACATCAGTGAGCCATTTTTCATTTGGTGCTTTGGCAGTGAACTCCCGATTAAGTATGTTTTCAGCTATATACTGAGGGTTTGCAGCCTGTCTTGTGCATCCGTTGTTAGAATACTTGATAGTTGATTTTATATTAAGTTTACGGCAAATACGTAGCACACGTTTATCGTTTATATCAATACCATGATATCGTTCCAAATCATCTCTGATCCTTCGATAGCCTTTATCCGGTGAGTCTGTGTGAATCTTTTCTATCTCGTCAGCAATAAACCTATTCTTTTGCTCGCTTTTGGGAATTTCTCTGTGTAGCCATTTATAATAAGCTGCTCTAGAAACATTACCAAGTTTGCAAAAGTGCAGCAACTGAATAATTATGATCTTCATGTTCTTCTTTGATTGCCTGATATATATGTTCATGACGGACCAGGCTCAGCCCCGCCTCTTCTCTATTTCGTCGAGTTTTTTTAAAATGATGCCTCCATTTCAGCACGTTCTTTTTCTGCTTTTAAAATTTTAACTTCAGCACGCAGCTTTACTATTTCACTCATCTCATCAGGGCTTTTTCGCTTGCCATGATTATCTCTTAAAGCCTCTACTCCGCCAGTTTCATATTTGACTATATAATTGCGAGCCTGTTGATAGGACACCTGGTATTGTTCTGCTGTTTTGGCATAATTACGATTATGTGCGATACAATACTGTACTATTTCAACCCGTTCTTCAAAAGTGGTTTTTCTTCCTTTGGTCATGATAATGCTTCCTCCTGTTCCAGAAGATTTTAATTCTTCATGACCATTATACTTCTTTATCCAGATTTGTAACTTAGCTTTTGAACGGATTCCGTATTTTTGCAAATATCATCTTGAGAACCATAGCCTGCTAAAAATAATCTACGACTGCTTGTTGTTTCAATTCTTTGGAATATTTTTTATTCCCTTTCAATGTGAATGCATTTGCTCCCATAGATTCATAGTTTCGAATCCATTGTTGGACAGATGCGAGACTTACATCAAACATATCGGCAATTCGCCGTTGACTTTCTTTTCCATCCAGATATAGATTTACAGCATATATCTTATCCGCAACAGATACTTTTCTTTTAGACATAAAATATGCTCCCTCCTAAGTGACAAGTTTTTATTATTTCACTTGTCTACTATTTGATGAATGATGCCGTAGAAAGCTTTCTCATTTTCCGGGACGCCAGACTTACAGGCTCTTATCTGGAGAATTATGAAGGTCCTCTGAAATCATCCTTAAGTCAGGAAGGGGATGAATATATACTGGTAGTATGGCAGGGGGAGAAACGTAGTCACCCTGTTTTTCAGAATGCTGGATCTGGAGGCTTATCTTTATAACTATGGGGAAATCGGTCATTTCTGGGTACCTGGGTATGAATATCTGCGTCAGCTGGAATATCGGATCGCCATTGCAAGAGATAAGCTGGAATATCTGGGAGAAGAGTTTTGTACAGAAAAAGAAAGGGCACTTGTGCAGCTGGCGGACTTTCCACCGTTGAATTATTGTTGTTATCCTGCAGTGCCGAAACAGTATATTGTGCCAAAAAGGAAGACCCCTGGAAGCCGTCTGCAGCAGCATTTCAAGTAATGGAAGAGCTGGCAAAAAGAAGCTCAGGATTTTTCTCTGCTTCGGTTATTGCATGTTTATAAGAAATTTCCAGCTCCATTTATCGCCAGGATTTTTTGCCAGGGTATTGCACAAGAATAAGCATAGTGCAGTGATTGATCTTCTTACCGGAAAAATAAAAAGCGCAGCGGCGGCTTATCCTGACCGGACTTTTTGGAAATGAGGCTGATCAGCAGTTAAAAAGCCTGCTGTCAAAAGCGGGAAAACTGCAGGAAAAACTGACCCGGGACGGAATCCATGCAGAGATATTAAGAGAAGAGCCCTTTACAACAGCCAGAGACAGCCTGGATTTTCAGGTTTTTCTCATGGTTTGGAAAAAGGGCTGGCGGAATCGCAAGGTGGAAATCCGGAAACTGTGAATAAGAAATTATCGTGCTTTTTAACACTTCTCAGAAAATAACAGATCGCCCACGCAATACTCATCCCGCGGCGATTCCAAATGCAAAGAGAAGGTGTCCCTCCCATATTTAAGTGCCTGCATGGGATTTCCCTCTACAATACTGCTCATGCAGTAATAAAAGCGGTACTTCCGGGAATTAATGGAATCACGGAAGTAACGAAAAAAAGTGGAAGTTTCCTTGCAGATTCTTGCCAGGATTTCCGCATACATCTGCAATAAAACCAGCCAGCAGTGCCGGAAGAAAAACACTTCCCCACAGACTCTTCCCAAAGAGAAAGACTAGCCAGCTAAGAAAACCACCGGCAGCAGCCAGCGGCAGATATTTAGTTTTCATGTGAAAAAAGAAGACCAAAAGCCACAGATCCGATAGCTCCGGTAATCAGCTGTATAACCGTCATTGTGATCAAAGTCCAAAACCTCCCAAAAAGAATAATTGCGCCCATAAAACCAAGTGCCAGTGCTGCTGCAAGAAGTAACGCGGCGATCAGCCTGATAATACCCGAAAGGGTATCACCAATGAGTACATCGCGGATTGCATTAGTTGACATAAGTCCTGGGAATCAGGCATAATATCACCAATCATGATCTTATCCATGTGAAGGAAAGGACAGAGCAAAGTAAATCCGCAAATGGCGCAGCCTGTGAGAAAAGACGCTGCAAATTGAAAGTAACCTCGTTCATACATACTGGTCTTAGATATTTTTGTATGCTCCATATCAGGATTGCAGCAACGCCGGCAGTAATGGCATCCGGAATGGTGCCGCCGTAGAAAAGGGCAAAAACTTTGGCTGCAAGAACGCTTCCAAGCAGTTTCAGAGAGGCTTAGGTCTGTTTGCATTGATCTTCTCAAATTCATTTCGCAGCTCCGCAGCAGAAACCGGATGACTGCAGAAGCGGCGGCTCAGGTCATTGAGCTGCTCCAGCTTGGTGAAATCATTCCCCCACATTCATGAATGCGCCGTGTCTGCGTCCGTGCACCATCTCCGGAAATTCCATAGTAATAACAATGCTGGACGTGATGACGAAAACGTTCATATGGGTAGCACCACAGGCATACCCCATCCGGTTCGGGGTGTCCTCCACCGGAAAATTTCTGCGCCGCTGTTTAACAGTGCGTCGCCCATATCAAGAAAAACATGCAAATAATCTTTAGATGTCTGCATAAGGAATGCTCCTTTTAAGTTATAGAAAAGCCCTGATGGGCAGGATTCTTTTCGCGTATCATTTTGCTACGGGAATAAGATAAGTATAAGCTTAATGGCAGGCAATACAACCGTTAAATAATTGATTTCCGGAATCTTGTATTCCATAAAATGCTGATTGTGCTAACATAGAGCATAGTAGATTACGAAATATTTTCAGGAGGAAATTTAAATGGGTTGTACTACAATTTTAGTTGGAAAAAAAGGCATCTTATGATGGTTCTACCATGATCGCAAATGACGATTCGGTTCCGGTCATTATATGCCAAAAAAAATTTGTGGTGGTTCATCCGGAGGAACAGCCGCGGAAATATAAATCTGTGATTTCTCATGTGGAAATTGATCTTCAAGATGATCCAATGGGCTATACATCTGTGCCAAATGCGAGACGGCGAAGGAATCTGGGCAGCAAGCGGTGTAAATGAGGCAAATGTGGGAATGACTGCTACAGAAACGATTACTTCCAATCCCCGGGTACTTGGTGCGGATCTCTGGTAACCTATCAGCCTGCAAAGGACGGTAAGGAGGAAGCAGCCGGTGGAATCGAGAGGAAGATATTGTATCCATTGTTCTTCCATACATCCATAGCGCCCGTGGAAGGGGTAATCCGCCTTGGAAGCATTCTGGAGAAATACGGAACCTATGAGATGAATGGAATTGCTTTCCAGGATCAAAACGAAATCTGGTGGCTGGAAACCATCGGCGGTCATCACTGGATGGCAAGAAAGGTTCCGGATGAGGCGTATGTAAGTAATGCCAAATCAGCTTGGAATTGATAAATTTGACTTGGAAAAGGCATTGCGGGATCAGGAAAAATATCAGTGCACATGTAGGAATATGCGAATCTGGAATACATGTGTTCTGCTGACCTGAAAGAATTTATCAGCAAAAATCACCTGGATCTTTCCTTGGATGGTGTACTGAATCCAAGAGATGCCTTCGGAAGCCACGACGATTCCGACCATGTTTATAATACTCCACGTGCATGGTATATGCTGAGGACCCTGAACCCGAAGACAAAAATCTGGGATGGCGTAAATGCAGAATTTACTCCATATTCTGATGATCTGCCATGGTGCATGATTCGGAAAAAAGATTACTGTAGAGGATGTGAAATATGTACTGTCCTCCCACTATCAGGGAACCTCTTATGATCCATATGCTTCCTATGGAGAAAAAGAACAGCGTGGAGCATTCCGTTCTATCGGTGTGAACCGTACAGATTTCCTGTCTCTGATCAGATGAGACCAGGCATGGAAAGGACTGCAATATTCTGGAATGGGTTGCATTGCATCAATGCATTTAATGTGCTGGTGCCGTTTTATGCCACAATTGATACCACTCCGGATTATTTTTCCAGCACCACCAGGAAGTAACCACTGACAGCTTCTACTGGGTAAGCCGCATGATCGGTGCCATGGCAGATGCTTCTTAAAGAGCTCCATTTTCCATATTGAACGTTATCAGGAGCGTGTAATGTCAAAGGCCACCAGCTGATTGGCAAATATGACGCTCTTTTGGAAAAAGAGTCTGACGCAGCGAAGCGAATGTCCCTTCGCCATCAGGCTAACCAGGGAATTGCGGATATGGTGAAAAAGAGGCTTCTGACACACTGAATAAAGTGCTTTATGAGCTGAGTAATCAGATGAGGAATGCGTATTCCAGGTCTGATGCGTAATGTCAGAGCCTTTTTCAAACACGCTCTAGAAACCTGTGGACAGAATTTCTTTCAATTTAATATAATAAAATTGCAGAAAGCAGTTACATAGGGAACCGGAATGAAAATTAAGGAGGCTGGAATGACAATAAAAAGAATGTTATGAGAAAGTTGGCTCAGATTACGATAGAATTCTGAAAAGACTGGGAAGCGAAGCGCTTGCAAAAGATTTGCGGTGAAATTTCTTAATGATCCATGTTTTCAGGAGCTGACAGATGGTCTTGCCGCACAGGATGGAGAAAGCATTCCGTGCAGCCCATACCCTGATTGTGTGCCTGAACCTTGGATTTACAGAATTGTATAAGGTCAGTGCAGAGCTTACGGAGGTATTAAGAGGAAGAGAAACCGCAGGAAGTGATGAGCTTTACGCGCAGGTGAAAGAGCAGTACACGACCTTGACAGATGCTATCAGGGAACTGGCCGGTAATTAATGCCTGCTCTATTCAGCAGATATCATCCCAGGAGATATTTTGTGAACTTCGTTTACAGAAAAACCCAAGTACGGTGCGAAAACATGGGAAACATGATTTCTGTGCATCGCGAAGAGTGTAACTATGGAAGGAACGGAAGCGGACCTTATGGGCTGCCAGAAGCCATTGCGATTTTTGTTTATCGTATTTTTTGCATAAGTGGAAAAGAATACACTGCTTAGTATTGGCGGTGGAACGATTTTGTATATGCTGCTGGTGCAGAGGGTGTTTTAGACCGTGTTTGAAAAAGTATTCCCGCAAATTGTGACGCACATCTTTGAAAGCCTTTTTCAAACGCACTCTAAAATTGGCAATACACCAAATCTAACGTATCTAATCAGATATAGCAATATTCTATAACGAACTCAAGGTAAAATGAATTATACAAAAATCCTCTTATCTTGCTATGATATGTTCAGACAAAAAAAGAGAAAACATTTCTCTGAACGCGATCATACGAATCTGGAGGAAAATCATGGCAAGAGGAATCAATACAAAATGTTTACATTTGGAAGAAGAGGAAGGCTGTTGTAACAATTATGGCTCTATCAGTTTTCCGATTTATCAGACAGCAACATATGAGCATCCGGCAGTAGGCCAGAGCACAGGCTTTGACACAGCAGACTGCAGAACCCGACCAGAGAGCATCTGGAAAAAATTGTAGCAGCCTTGGAAAACGGAATCGATGCACTGGCTTTTTTCCACTGGAATGGCAGCAATCACTCTGGTAATGGAGCTGTTTAAACCAGGAGACCATCTGATCATAGATGCAGACCTGTACGGCGGAAGCATCCGGCTTTTTTGACAATGTTTCTTCGAAAAACGGGATCCATTTTCCAGAATCGACTGTTGGAAAGAAGATGTGGAAAGTTATGTAAAGTGAAAACACAAAAGCAATTTATATTGAAACTCCAACCAACCCCATGATGAATGTCACTGATATTGCGGCACTTGCGGAAATTGCAAAAGACATAATCTCCTTCTCATAGTAGACAATACATTTTATCTCCATATTTCCAGAATCCACTGGAACTGGGAGCGGACATTGTAGTGCACAGCGGAACCAAATTCCTGGGCGGACATAATGATACCCTGGCAGGATTTCTGGTAACCAACAGAGAGCGGATATCAGCGAAAAGTTCCGTTTTCTTATTAAAACCACAGGCTCCGGCCTGGCTCCTTTTTGACAGCTGGCTGATTCTTCGCGGTATCAAAACTCTTGGAATCGCATGGAGCAGGCACAGAAAAATGCTTTCAAAATTGTAGAATGGCTGAAAACAAAGAGCGCAGTGACCAGAGTAATCTATCCGGGCTTACCAGAACACCCGGGATATGAGATCATGAAAAAGCAGGCAAGAGGATTTGGCTCCATGCTTACATTCCAGCTGGAAAGCAGGGAATTTGCCCTTTCTGTTCTGGAAAAAGTGCGGATGATCAAATTTGCAGAAAGTCTTGGCGGGTGTGGAGACGTTGATCACTTATCCGATTACCCAGACGCATGCGGATGTGCCGAAGAAGATACGGGAACGCAACGGAATTACAGAGGCAACCCTTCGCCTCTCTGTTGGAATCGAAGATGTACAGGATCTTCTTGATGAATTTGAAAAAGTATTTGCAGAAACAGAGGAAGAATTATATGGCGGAAAGAAATCTTGATTTTGATAAAGTGATTAACAGAAAAAATACCAGATGTCTGAAATATGATTTTGCAGTAAAAAAGGGGAAAACCGGCAGATGTGCTGCCGCTGTGGGTGGCGGACATGGACTTTGAGACATCCTCCTACATCGAGGATGCGCTGGTGGCACGTGCAAAAGAGGGAATTTTCGGATACAGTGAGGTTCAGACTCCTTATTTTGAAATCGTGGCAAACTGGATGAAGCGCCACCACAACTGGGAGATCCAGGAGGATTGGCTGATCAAAACACCAGGAGTTGTTTTGCTCTGGCAATGGCGGTAAAAGCATACACGCAGCCGGGGAGATAGTGTGCTGATCCAGCTTCCCGTTTATTATCCTTTTTCAGAGGTTATTCAGGACAATGGCAGAAAAGTGGTGAGCAGCAACCTTTATCAAGGAGAAGACAACCGTTATCACATCGATTTTCAGGATTTTGAGAAGAAAATCGTGGAGGAAAATGTAAAACTGTTTTTCCTGTGCAATCCTCACAATCCGGTGGGAAGAGTGTGGAGCGCAGAAGAATTGGAAAAATTAGGGAGATATCTGCGTAAAGAATGGTGTGACCGTTGTCAGTGATGAAATCCATCAGGATTTTTTGTTTTTAAGGAAAGCATCAGGTGTTTGCTGGTCTGAAAAAGGAGTTTCAGGATATTTCCATTACCTGCACTTCCCCAAGTAAAACTTTCAATCTTGCAAGTATGATGATTTCCAATATTTTTATTCCCAATCCGGAGCTTCGCCGAAAATTCCGGAAGCAGCTGGATGCGGCAGGAACCAGCCAGCTCAGGGTTCTGGGACTGGTGGCAACAGAGGCTGCTTATTCCAAAAGGTGAAGAGTGGTACCAGGCAATGCATGCTTATGTGGAGGCGAATATCAATTACACAAAAGAGTATGTGGAAAAATATCTGCCTGGGGTAAAGATGACAGATCTGGAAGGCACGTATCTGGTGTGGCTGGACTTCCGTGAGACAGGCCTGACTGTTGAGGATCTGGAGGATTTGATCCTTAATAAGGCCAGACTTTGGCTTGACAGTGGAAAGATTTTCGGAAAAAGCAGGCGAAGGATTCCAGAGGATTAATGTGGCGTGTCCAAGGGCAACGCTGACAGAGGCGTTGGGCGGATTAGAAAAGCGTGTTACTGTTCACTCCGTTCTCAGAAACACGCTTCGCGATGCACAGAAATCATGCTTTGCATGATTTCGCGGCAACTCTCGGTTTTCTGTGAACTTTGTTCACAAAAACACCTCGCGAATGCTACCAGTGAACAGTAACTAGAAAAGCACTTTAAATGGAGATATTTTTACTTTTTGTTGTGTATAGCATATAGGAATGGTAAAATAGAAAAACATTTTGCGTATACACAGGAGAAAACCATGACCAACAAAATCGACCGTGAAGATATGCTGGCGCTGACCAGGAGGATGAATGTTGCCCGGAGTTCTTTACAAGGATTGCGGGATGTTATGGATAAGGACGGGGACTTTGACGGCAGCTTTAACGTGAATTTTTAAAGCTGTCCGCCGCAGAAAAGAAGAAAACATTGAGCTTGCCAAGGTAGTTCCCTTTGCAGCAACAAATGTAAATCTGAAACGTTATGAATTTGCAGATGCAGACAGAAGGCCAGGAACCGTGTGGCAGCTTTTGATGGCAATCCGGGAATGTGGGCTGAAAACGATGCTCTTATGGACAGCTTCTATGATCTTGTAATGGAGAATTATAAAAGCAGGAGACCTTATGCAGTTTATATTTTCCACGACAGATATGATATTCCGGCAAAGGCAGCAGATAAGGAGCGGCTGGGGGAATCAGAAGCTGTTTTTGAATATCTGATCTGTGTAATTTGTCCTCTTGCAGATGAATACGAGCCAGGTGAGCCGGAGTGCGGCTTTCTTTTTTTCCGGCATATACAGATGGAGGCGCAGACCTGAACCATGTGGCTGTGTTCCAGAAGGATGCAGACAGGCCGCATCTGGAACTGGTGAGGTCGATTTTGCGGGTGAAATAATAAAAATTTAACAGTTGCTTTTTGCAAAAATACAAAAAAAGGTACTCTGTTATATTGGTATCAACATAATTGATATTAATATAACAGAGTACTTTTTACATAGTCTAGAGTTCTACTTTATGGGATATTTTCGTATTCCCGTATGATCTCCTTTGCAGCTGCATACTTCGTCCGCCAGTGCGCCAGCTGTATTGATCCGGCGTGACGGAAGAAAGCCGTGTTTCATCTGGATTATGGGCGAGATCCGCAATCTTTACCTTTTACGAGCCAGCGGATTTTCGCAAAATCTGCGCACATAATTCAGATAATCATCGGAAGGAGCGTGTGTAAGCAGCTGGACTGCCTCTGTGATCTCTTGGGAATTCCGCTTCCAGATCAGGAAGAGTCAAGGCAGTATCTTCTAGAACGTCATGAAGCAAGGCAATGCAGGTGGTAGTTTCATCTGTCATTTGTTCTGCAAGATGAACCGGGTGAAGGATATAAGGAACCCCCACTTTGGTCATATTGTCCTTCGTGTGCTTTATATGCAATTTTATAGCTTTTATGGTTAAGGGAGTATAGACCATAGTTTATTCTGCAGGTGCAGCCTCCGTGTCTGTATTTAATGGAGTAAAAGCTGCCAGAATTTCATCTGCTTCTGCTGTGGTATCTGTGGTGTATGATAAAATAATGGAGACAAACTTTCCTCCCAGTTTGCGGGTACAATATTTCTGAAGAACTTCATAGTCATTGACTGCCACACTTGTTTCCATAATACGGAAATCCTGTCCGGCAATCTGTATATCTGTTACGTCCGAATAAGTATAGCCCATCCCGGTAGCGTCCAACATCTGCTGTGCAGCCAGAAAATACTGGTCGACAGTCATATTCTCCAGAGAAGCATCCTCAACAACTAAGGAAACATTAGGAAAACCAGAGATAGAAGAAGCCATCATTTCATAAACGGTTCCTGACAGGGCGTCATCTCCAAGCTCCACGCCGGAAGATTCTTCTAGGGTGGTCTGTCCCTGCTTCATAACAGACTGAAGCTCTTCCCTCTGTATTCATGACTACTGTTTCCGGTGGTGTGAATTTCAGATTCAGCCATTCACTCTGAAAATCAGTGTCTGTGATGGTGCCTTTTTCATAAGGGGAATCAGAAGTATCTGTAGCACTCTGTGTATGTGTCTCTTGTTCATTATCTGCTGCATCAGCTGTCTGTGAGGTCTCCTCCGCCAGTACTGGGACAACAGCACCGGTGCAAAGGGAAAAAAGCCAGCACAGCCGGTATTAGTAAGCTCTTTTTTCTTCGCTTGAATTCGGTATCCTCCTAAGATTTATAATGTCAGAAAAGTTTGATGCGTTTGTTGAATAAAGATGGGGATGAAATATCCCACAAATTGTGATGCACATTTTGCAGAAAGCCTTTTTAAACATGCTCTGATGTCGTGAAACTATTATAGCAAATTCGAAATTACTTTCCTAGTGATAAAAGGTAGAAAAAACATGAAAAAATTGTGAAGGGTTACTGTTTCAAGCGAAAAATTGCAGAGCGCCTGCGCTGTTACTGTTCATTTCGTTCACAGTAACGCGCTTCGCGGAACGTTACCAGTGAGCAGTAACGCTGCGCTACTGTCCTGTTTGGTGATTTGCTGTGGGAGTTGCGTTTCCTGTCATATTTCGTTATAATAAAAACCAAAGACTCAAAACAGATTTTTACCGATTGACAACTTATTATACAAGGAGTTTCTATATGAGCTTTTGGAATACCCTGAAACAGAAATTACGAAGCTTTATTCCGGTAAGCCGCACCTATATGGACAATAAGCTGCGTGAACTGGAAAAGAGAATAAACGCCAGGAAAAATCCTCCTGGAGCTTCAGAAAAACAGCCAGTCCATGCTGGAGCTGAAGGAATATGTGTCACAGGAACTGCATCGCCGGGACGACTGGGGAAAACGGCTGCACAGGTGCAGCGTGAAGCGAAAGAACGCCAGATCTGGGTGATCAAATGTCCTGCTCCTGAGGAAAAAAAGATCCGTTGGGGCGATTATGCGTATGCCGTTGCCTTGAAACGCTACCTGGATCGAATGGGAATGTACACTATAATTGACCTGCACGAAGACTGGGACTGTGAAGTAAACGCAGATGTGGTTCTTGTACTTCGAGGCTGCGAATTTTACCGTCCGGATCGCCGTAACACCAAATGCCTCTACATTATGTGGAATATCAGCCACCCGGAGATGGTTACTCAAGAAGAATACCAGCTCTATGATATTGTATGCGTAGGTTCCCGCCATTATGTCAGGGAGCTTCAGGCGAAGCTTACGGTTCCTGTTTATCCATTGCTTCAGTGTACAGACACTGAGCTTTTTTACCGGATCAGGCAGCTGAATGCAGCCGTGGAAAAGATTATTTATTTATTGAAATTCCGTGGTGTGGCCCGCCCATGTGTATTATGGGCAGCACAGGATAAGCTTCCGCTGAAAATCTGGGGTGCCGGCTGGAAAGCCATGTTAGGCCCAGATAAGACCATGGTACAGGACGTTTTTATCGAAAACAGCCAGATTCCAGCCCTTTACCGAAGTGCCCGCGTCACATTGAATGACCACTGGAAAGACATGCTGGATTACCAGTTTGTGAATAATCGCATTTTCGATGCCCTGGCCTGCGGTCTCCCAGTAATATCTGACTGCTGCGATGAGCTCAGGGAAATCTTTCCGGAAGCAGTGCTGTACTATAGCAATAAAGAAGAATTCCACCAGTGCGTGAAGGAAATTGAGAACAACTATGAAGAAGTGAAAGCAAAAGTCGACGAGCAGTGGCCGGTGATTAAGGAGAAATATTCTTTTGAGACGAGAGCGCGAGAACTGGTGGAGATTGTGGAGAAACACAGAACGGAGAATTCATGGCTTCAATAAAAACAATATCAAAAATTTTGATCATTATACCAGCTTACAATGAAGCTGGATGCATAGAAAAGGTAGTAGACAATCTGGAAAGGAATTATCCTCAATATGATTACGTGGTGATCAATGATGGCTCCACCGATGATACCCGTAAAGATATGTGCCCGCCGCGGTTATAATTTCATGGATCTTCCTGTAAACACCGGGCTTTCCGGCGCGATCAAAAAGCGGTATGCGCTATGCGAACTATTATGGATATGATTACGTTCTCCAGCTGGACGGCGATGGTCAGCATGATCCAAAGTATATAGAGGATATGATTACGGAGATGGAGCGGACCGGTTGTGACATTGTGATCGGGTCCAGATTTAAAACCCAGCGGAAGCCTGTTAATTCCAGAATGATTGGAAGTCAGCTGCTTACCTACGCCATCATGATAACCACAGGCGGGAAATATATTGGAGATGTAACTTCCGGAATGCGCCTTTTTAATAAGCGCATGATCAAACGCTTTGGCTACGATATCAATTACAGTCCGGAACCGGATACCCTGGCATACCTTTTGAATTGCGGGGTAAAGATTGAAGAAGTGCAGGTAGAAATGCACGAGCGAATTGCCGGAACCAGCTACCTGGATTTTAAAAATTCCATTTGGTATATGATGAAAATGTTCTTTTCTATTTTTATTTTTCAATGGGTGCGTAAACGAGAGAAAGGAGACAAAAATGAGCGACACGCTGAAAGGTTTACTTATTATTGCCTCTGTTCTGACTGTTGGATGGATTCTTCGAAAAATCCGAAAAAATAAAGTCAAAATGGAGGACGCTATTTTCTGGATTTTTTTTGCAGCCATTTTACTTTGCTGGCAATCTTTCCGGAAATTTCCTATGAATTGTGTCGTATATTCGGAATTATGTCACCAAGTAATCTGGTGTTTCTGGTGATCATTTTCCTGCTGGTGGAAAAAATATTTACCTTATCTATTATTGTATCTCAGCTGGAAGACAAGATTGGAGTGTTATCTGCAGAAGTTGCGCTTCGTTCCAAGGCTGAGAATAAGAAGATTGATAAAGTAGATGAGAAAGAGACGTTATTGGAACGGGAAGAAGTAGAAAAGCAGGAGATAGAGGCTGAAATTGGTATTGAGAGGGAAGATGACCAATGGTTTCCTTGAAAATCATTCCAGCAATCTGTACTCCCAACTTTTGGGGATATTTTGCAGAAAGCCTTTTTCAAACATGTTCTGGAATGAATATATCTAAAAGTTTTAGAGAAAAATGAAAAATATGGGATTAAAGAATTTTGATAATAGTGATAAAATAAATCTTCATACATTTGCGGTATGCGCGTACGGTGAGAGTCCGTATTTGGAAGAATGTGTACAGTCTCTTCTGGCGCAGAAGGTCAGAACCAGAATTCTGATCGCGACTTCAACTCCCAATTCATATATATATGGAATTGGTGAGAAGTATGGAATACCTGTTCATATAAACCACGGTGAAAAAGGTCTTGCCGGAGACTGGAATTTTGCCTATAGCTGTGCAACAACACCGCTTGTAACCCCTCGCTCATCAGGATGACAGATATTATGTAAACTACACGGAGGATGTACTGGCAGCTGCGAAGAAATGTCGTCATCCTCTTATTATTTTTACAGACTACAATGAACTTCGAAATGGAAAAACAGTGACAACTAACCGGCTTCTTAAGGTAAAACGCCTGCTTCTGACTCCTCTGAAACTGACAGTCTTTTGGAAAAACCGCTTTGTTCGGAGGAGAATTCTCTCTATAGGATCGGCTATCTGTTGCCCTGCAGTCACCCTTGTAAAAAGAAAATCTGGACAGTTTTTCCTTTAAAAATAACATGAAAAAGCAACATTGACTGGCAGGCATGGGAGGAACTTTCCAGGCGGATCGGCGAATTCGCCTATACTGCCCGCCCGGGAATGGAGCACCGGATCCATCAGAATCCACAACCTCGGAACTGATTGAGGAAAACGGAAGAAGAGCGGAAGACTTATATATGTTCCGGAAATTCTGGCCGGGTGGGTTGCGAAAATGATTGAGAAGGTTTACCAGAAGAGTGAAGAATCTAATGAGGTGTGAAGAGAATTAAAGGAGAAAATCATGCCGGAAGTATCTGTCATTATTCAGTATATAATAGTGAAAAATATGTAGAAAAATGTATCTGCTCGGTTATGGCGCAGACTTTACCCGAACTGGAAATCATTATAATCAATGATGGGAGTATAGATGAAAGCGGGAAAATTCTGCGTAAATTGGCGCAGAAAGACAGCCGGATTATTCTGTTAGAACAGGAAAATAAAAGGCGTGGCAGCAGCCAGAAACCTGGGTGTAGAGAAAGCGACCGGAAAATACCTTACATTTGTGGATGGAGACGATTACCTGCAGGAAGACTATATTGAAAAAATGTACAGTCTTGCGGAAAAAAGAAACTCTTGATATGGTAATATGTGGCCTGACTTATGTGGACGAAGGTGGAAAAGAGCTGAATAAGATTATTCCGGGTGTGTATAAACGTTTGGAAAATGAGGAGTGGACATTCGAATTTCAGCAGTATGTTCCCATTTATACAAACGGGAACTGTGGGAAAAGTATGACGTGAAATTTCAAAGCGGGTGAGCGAGGGAGGATATGCCGGTTTCTTTGTTTTTTCTGCTGTATGTCCAAGAATCGCTACCTTGCCGGAATGCGGGTATTATTATGTGCAGCACGCATCGTCAGCGATTCACAATTTCAAAGGTTTGGAAAAATACTCTCTTCCGTATAAAGGCCTGGAAAATACTTTAACCAGAGTAAATAAAATTGGAATTCAGAACAGTCCGGAATTCTATGAGCTGTTTGTTATGAGGATTTTTGCAACCTGTCTGTTTCAGCTCGCCCCGGGAGCAAGATGGGAGAAAATCAGGAATTGTGCGATTATATCAGCTGTACGGTAAATATGTATTTTCCAGCTTATTGGAAAAACAGTAAAGCAAAGCTAAATGCAAAGGTGGACATTCCATTTACGCAGAAAGCAGCAGTAAAAGTATTGATTCTTTTATTAAAAACGAAACTTCTTAGGCCCTTTGGCTGGCTGATCAGTAAAAAAAATAACAAAAAGATTGTGTGGCGTGCTATTTCCAATGCTTCATATTTTAAATGTTGAAGTAAAATTTCAGTAGAAATATTAAGAGGAAAACAAATGGAATACGTAAGCTTTTGTGATATTACATTATAAAGATTATTCAGTAACGGATACCTGTGTCAGGTCTATATTGGCAATGGAACAGCAGGAACGTATCCGATTGTGATCGTAGACAACGACATTCAGAAAAAAAAAAAAAAGACAGACAGGAACTGCTCCAAAATATCAGGGGAATTCAGAATCAAGGTTTTGCAGATAAAAGAAAATGGCGGCTTTTCTTATGCAAATAATCAAAGGGTATCAGTACGCCAGAGAACATTTTGGGAAAAGCTATATCATTGTTTTTGAATAATGACATTGAATTTACATAAAAGACTTTATCAGCAGACTGGAAAAAAGTTATGTAAATAATCAATGCTATGTTCTGGGTCCTGATGTGATCAGGCAGAGTACCGGTGAACATCAGAACCCAATGGATACCAGACTTAGAACCAAAGAAGAAGCAGAATATACTATAAAAATGAACCGCCTGGCGTTACGTTTTTATCCAGTCATGTATCCTGTTGTTTACCATATGCTTCAAAAGCGGAAAAAACAAGATAGAAAATCAGAAACAACATATGACACTTTATAGTCAGCTTCAGAAAAATATTGTCCCTTTTGGCGCCTGTCTTATTTTTACTCCATCATTTGTCGAAAAAGAAGAAAAGCCTTTGAGCCGAAACCCGGTTTTTTCTACGAAGAATATATACTGGCGCTGCGCTGTCAGCGAAAAGGCTATAATATTGTGTATGATCCTTCCATGTCGGTGAAACATGAAAGCGGTGCAGCAACCAAGAAAAGCTATGGGACAGAAAAGAAGCGGATTCGGTTTATGATGGAGAAGACTGTGGGGCGTGTGTGAGGTTTATTTGGAGATGCTGGGAGAAGAGTAAGTCTGAGAGATACTTTTCATGTGGTTTTCTTGCGTTTTATATACATATATGATAAGATAACTTCGATTTAAAAGGACAAATATTTGAAATGATCAGGTGGAATACATGAAAAAATGGTGTGAGAAATTGAAAGGAAATTTATTTTTGTTAGTCAGTTTGCATTGGATGATTTTTAAACAAAATATGCCGGTTCTGTGTTGGGATTTTTCTGGGCATTTGTTCAGCCGGTTATTACGGTATTAATATACTGGTTCATCTTTCAGATTGGATTCAAAATGGAGATGTAGACGGCTATCCATTCATATTATGGCTGGTATCCGGCTTATTGCCATGGTTTTTGGTAAGTGATTCTATTACAAATGCAACTTCAAGCTTAGTAGAATACAGTTATCTTGTAAAAAAGGTTTTGTTTAATATTAATATATTGCCAGTTGCAAGAGTTGTATCTGTGTTTTTTGTACAATTATTTTAATTGGTTTTACAGCGATATTATTTATCGTATATGGACAGATGCCAAGTGTGTATTTACAGTTAGTTTATTATATTGTCTACATGCTTCTTGTATGCATTGGAATATCGTATTTCACTGCATCACTTTTTGTTTTTTTTTAGGGATGTCGTTAAATCGTATCCATTGTTCTACAGATTGTTTTGGATAACACCGATTGTATGGCAGATGAGTATTTTGATGAAAAGGTACAGTGGGCACTGAACTTTTAATCCTTTGTTTTATCCGGTACGAGGCTATCGTGACGCATTGATGAGTGGAAAATGCTTTGGGGAATATGGATTCGGATGGAATTTGTATTATTGGCTGATTGCGTTGGCTTTTTGTTTTAATAGGAATGAGCTGCTTCAAAAAAATTAAAACAGCATTTTGCTGACGTATTATAGAAGTGAGGATATTAGAATGCAAAATTATGCAGTGAATATAGAAAATTTGAATAAAACATATCGCTTATATAATAAACCGTCTGATCGTGTAAAGGAAGCGTTAGGCTTTGGCAAGAAGCAGAGTAAAACTTTGAGGCGCTTAAGGATGTAAGCTTCAATGTGAAAAAAGGCGAGACAGTGGGGGATTATCGGAACGAATGGTGCCGGTAAATCTCATTTTGCTGAAAATTGTAACCGGAGTTTTAAGTCCGACAGCAGGAAATATTCAGATAGAAGGTAAGGTTTCTGCTTTATTGGAACTTGGAGCTGGCTTTAATGAAGAATATTCTGGAATAGAAAATATATATTTGAATGGCCGTATGATGGGTTATTCACGTAAGGAAATGGATGAGCGCCTTAACGGAATCGTAGAATTTGCGGATATTGGAGACTTTATCAATCAGCCGGTGAAAACTTACTCAAGCGGGTTTGCACGTTTGGCTTTCGCAGTTGCGATTAATGTGGAACCAGATATTTTTATTGTAGATGAAGCACTGAGTGTTGAGACATTTTCTTCCAGAACAAGTGTTTTAAAAAATTTGATGAGTTAAAACGAAATGGCGTTACGATTCTTTTGTATCTCATGATATCGGAAGTGTACGCCAGATGTGTTCCAGAGTTTTATGGCTTGATCATGGTACGGTCAGAGCCTTTGGCGAAGCTGCGCATATTTGTGATATGTATATGGACGAAAGCGAAAATCAGCAGAATATGTGGCCGGACATATTCAGGATGAAGTTGCAGGGAATGTCTTCATGGAAAAAATTGATGAAGAGAGAAAATATCCCAAGATCAGTTTTGTGGAGGATCGTTTTCACAATGACAGTGTGGCAATCCGTTCTCTGTTTTTACAGATTCCGAAGATAAAGCGGTAAATCGACTGTACGTTGATAAAACTTATCGAACTCATGTAGTAATTGAGTGTATGAAAGATGCACCAAGCCTGATTGTTGGATTTGTGTTGAGAATAATAAAGGACTTCTCTGTTTGATATTAACAATTTTATTAATCAGGGCGAAGTGGTCAACGGAAAGAAAAATGACATTATTGAGATCGTGTACGAACATACATTGCCGCGTATCATGAATGGTGTTTATCTGGTAGGAGCAGCGGTAGGTCAGGGCACAGTCTAAGCATTTAGGAAATGCTTACCTGGCTTCATGGTATTATGGAACTGGAAGTCGTAAATCAAGGTTACAATTCTTCTTATATTGAAATTCAAGCAAGATCAGAGCCTTTTCCAATCGACAGGAAAATGTAATGTTTCTATAGAATTTAATGGGTAAAATATGGATATTGTAATTGTGACACATATAATTCTGAAAAATGGAAAAAAGGTGCCTGATTCTCTGCTTTGAAGGCAAAAGGCACTTTCTTCAGATCTGAAGTTGTTTTTTGTGGATAATCATTCCAGTGATCAGACGGTAGAATTGCTGACTGCTTATGAAAAGAAAGACGACTTCAGCCGTTTTGAGATTATTCAGCAGGAACAGAATCAGGGTTTTGGAAATGCTAACAATCTAGGAGCATCCTTTGGAAAGGATGAAATTGTTTGCTTTTTGAACGTTGATACAGAGGTATTCGAAGATACTTTTTAGCGGCTGGAAGAGATAATTGCAGAGTCATCGAAAAGAAATCGGAGCCTGGGAATTCAGACAGCTGCCATATGAGCATCCCAAAATTTATGATCCTGTTACTGGCATTACAAGTTGGATGTCCGAGCAGCATTTGCAGTACGCAGAGAAATTTTTGAAAACTTGGGGGTTTGATAAAAATATTTTTATGTATGCGGAGGACGTGGATTTCAGTTAGCGTCTGAGAACATCCGATTACAAAAATGAAATATTTGTCCGACTGTGAAAATAATGCATTATTCGTACGAAAGCATTGGAGCGGTGAAGCCGGCGCAGTATGTAAATTCTCTGATTAATAATCTCTGCTGCGATATCGTTTGGCAGCTTTTCCGATGTGATGAGAGGCTATTTTCAGTTTGCAATAGTGTTTTTACATCGGGCCCCCTATCCGGGAGCAAAAAAACAATTGCTTCAGGCTGCGGCACATTTTCATGTATCTCTTCTTTTAATAATAAAAAGTTATGCCAGGGCGCAGGTGGGACAGTTCCTGGGTGGGATTATGAAATTACGCGTGACAATAAAATCCAAACACAGAAGGGGATTGTGAATTTTGTCCTTTGGTTTCCATTATTGTGCGAACCTGTCAGCGTGCAGAAGTTTTAAGAGAAGCGTTGATCAACATCCGAAATCAGACGTATTCCAATATAGAGGTTATAGTGGTGGAAGATGGTGAGGCTTCTGCTGAAAAAATGATCGTAGAAGAATTTTCAGATTTGAATATCCGATATTATTCCACCGGAAAGAAAGCGGGACGTTCAGAAGCGGGAAATCTTGCATTATCGAAAGCAGCCGGGGAATATATTAATTTTCTGGACGATGATGATATCTTTTTGCGGATCATGTAGAAACCCTGGTACAGGCTTTGGCGCAGAACAGAAAATATCTTGCAGTATATGCATTTGGATTTGAGACTCCGGTTGTTGTAGAAAGCACCTCTCCGTACAAATACCATATTAAAGCTTATAATAAGCGATATACGACTGCATTTGATGAAGTAGAGCTGTGTTATCATAATTTATACCAATACAATGCATTATGTTCTCGAGACGTCTTTATGAAGAATTTGGGGGCTTTGACAGCTCACTGGATTATCTGGAGGACTGGGATTTATGGGTAAGGTATGCACAAAGGACAAAGTATATTTGTGTGGAAAAACAACATCTTTGTATAGAGTTCCTTTTGAACAGAAGATTCAGAAAAAGAACGACAGCATCAATTAGACAGGCATTAAAAACAGTACAGAAAAAACACGAATCCTATGAGATTCCTGTGAGTGCAGCAAGACTGGCTGTATATGGAAAAAAACGAATATGGGAGAAATAATAATGAAATTACAAATTCAATCTGTAATTTATGGAAATCAGGTAGACGCTTTGGTGAAAAAGCAATGAAAGCCCTTCAGCAGGCTGTAAAGTCTATCACAGACGCGTGGGAGATCTGCAGGTGAGGCTTATTTATGGTGACTCTACCCTCAACTCCTGTTCTGGATGAAAAAAACACAGAAAGATATCCGTGAAATGCTGAAGGCGGAAATTGAATTTGAATATAAAGTATTTGGATTTAATTCGGAACTGCCAAAAGGTCATAATCTGATGGCTGAGAATACAGATGCTGATATTATGATGATCATGAATCAGATGTTATTTTGGAGCCAACCTGTCTGTGTAAGCTGATGGAACCTCTTAAACTGAAAGAGGTTGGAATGGTGGAGGCAAGACAGACTCCGCTGGAGCATGCAAAGGAATATAATACAAAAACAGGAGAAACGGAATGGGCATCTACTGCCTGTACTGTGTTTAAAACAGAGGTATACAATAAAATAAATGGTTTTGATGCAGAAACCTTCTTTTTATATTGTGATGACCTGGATTTTTCCTGGCGTGTGCGCTTGGCTGGTTATAAAATCATTTATATGCCATCCGCTATTGTATATCATGCTAAAATCTGTCCTTATCAGGAACCTGGCAGCCTACATCCGCAGAAATATATTATTCTGCAGAAGCAGCCATGCTTCTTGCCTATAAATGGTCAAATCCGGAAAGGGCAGAAAAGCTTTGCCAGCAGTATCGACTCATGGTGGTGAAAGCGAAAAAAAAAGCAGCGCAGGAATATCGTAAAAGAGAAAAAAGAGGGTACTTTACCCCAAATGATAGATCCAGAACATAAAATCGGAAGATTTTTAGGGGATGAATATTGTAAGATGCGATTTAAGTTTAATCACTAATTGCTTTGAGGAAATGAGTATGAATAATAAAAATAATAATAGTTGGAAAGATATTATTGGTGAATTTTCAGCGAACAGTAATGTTGGGCTGTATTTAAAAGGATTAGAGCATTTAAATACAGAAGAAAACCAGAAATTATACGAAGAGAAATATCTTCCTGTCATTCAAGGTGAAAAAAGGAAAATTCTCCTTTTTAAGCGTTATTATCCGTACGCAGGGAAAGAGAGAGCAGGGATTGCGCGAAGCCCTGCTGTGTCTGCAGGCGCAGGAATGCCAGGACTTTGAAATATTATTGATTGCGCATAAAGCTGATGAAGAACATGGTAAGTTGATCGAAGAAATTCTGGAAGATCAGGAAGAGGAATTCAGAAAGAAAATAAGATTCTTTCGTCTGAATGAAGGAACCAGAACAACCCGCTGAATTATGGTTTTTCCCATGCGTGGGGCAAGTATGCAGCTGTTTTTGATGATGATGATATTCTTTCTCAAACTGCAGAGGGAATTTAAAGTGTGCAGAAGAAAACGAGGGCCGTATTCTTCATTCTTTTGCATTTGCACAGGACTGGGAAAATCTGGAAAAACTGGGATATTGTGCAGTGGCTGCTCCGTCTGCAAACTACTGTGTTCCTTTAATTTGATCAATCAGTTATCTGTTAACAGATGCCCATTGATGACTCTGGCGTTTCCTGTAAATATTTTTCAGAAGGCAGGAATTATATTCAACGAAAGCCTTAATGTGACAGAAGATTGGGAATATTTTATGAGAACCGCTTTTTTTTATGCGGCGTTTCCGATATTGAAGCACCGACAGCAATCTACAGATTCTGGAAAAACATTGAAACATCTGCCACCTTGCATGATCAGGAAAATTGGGATGCAACGTATCATTCTGTACAAAGAGACTTACAACAGTCAGAATATTATTCTGCCGGCAGGAAATATCAGAAGAATCATAGAGCTGCCAACAGCTGGTGCAGCTCAGAAATCTTGTAAATGCCAATGGCGAAATGGTAAGTCAACTTTTCTTCAGTAAAGGTGAAAGGTTTAGCAATAATCAGGTGATTCAGGCCGTGAATAAGGCAGAAGCACCGCAATTTGACATCTGGTTTCTATTTGAAGAAAAACAAATGATTTAACAGCAATGCGATTCGATTTATGTGAAGAAAGGACTGTTTATGCTGAAAAATTTCAGTGTGGATATCTGGTTTACAAACGGAGAGAAAAAAGTACTTACGTTAGAGGATTGTGTACATAACGGCCTGGAGACGAAAGAGGAGTATTTTTCATTAACTCAGATCCGGAAATCGTGTGGGGAACTTAAAGATGAAAGACTGCTCGATGTTGTGAATGTGAAAGGGAATTTGAACGGCAGGTGAAAACCAAAGGATGGGTGAATACGCTGCTGAATATTTTCCCATTGAAAAAATGTTTTAAAAAGAGAAAACTACATAACAAAGGGTATTTTTAGATCAGGAGGGTAAGATAATGAAAGTATTGGTAACTGGTGCTGCTGGCTATATGGGAAAAATATGTAGTAAAAAGAATTGTTGGAAAAGGTCATGAGGTTTATGCAATTGACTTTAACCATAGGAAATTGACTCAAGAGCTGAAATTCTGGATGTGGATATATTTTCCGGTGATGACAGAATTTATGAAAAGGTAAAATGTCCTGATTTATGTATTCATTTAGCATGGCAGGATGGATTTTGCATAATTCACCAAAGCATATGGAAAACTTATCAAAGCATTTTACATTTCTGAAGAATTTAATTGATGGCAAAGAATCGCAGTTATGGGAACATGCATGAGATTGGATTCTGGAAGGTGCAGTGGATGAAAATACTCCATGTAATCCATTATCACAGTATGGTATTGCAAAAATGCATTGAGACAGTCTCTTTTACTGCTAACCCAGAATTCAGATGTGAAGATTTACTGGTTAAGAGCATATTACATTCTGGGAGATGACAGACGAAACAGTTCTATTTTTCACAAAGCTGCTTCAGGCAGTAGAAGATGGAAAAGAAGAATTTCCATTTACTTCAGGTGAAACAAATATGATTTCATTGACATAAAAGATCTTGCAATGGAAATCGTAGCTGCAAGCACACAGGATGAAATTACTGAATTATAAATGTTCGCACAGGAAATCCAGTTGCTCTGAAAGATAAGGTGGAAGCATTCATTAAAGAAAAGGGACTTTGGATTAAATTGAAATATGGAGCATTTCCTGACAGACCTTATGATTCCAAGATTATTTATGGCGATAGCACGAAAATAAATAAAATTTTAATGACAACAGGGAAATAACATTATAAAAAGGATGTGATCGTGCTGGAATTCGGAAATGGAAAAAGAATCAGTTAGTATGGCGCTCGTCTGAAAACAGATATCATAATGAGGAATTCAAAAGTGAACAAGATAATGACAATGTAAATGTTGGTGATACTTCTGCACGCCAGGTAAAATGCAGAAAGTACAGTGCTTGATATTGGCTGCGGTGAGGGCAAATTTGCGCTATGCTACTGAATAAAAAATGCCAATTATATGGAATCGATATTGATTCAGTAAGCATGTCGAAATGCATCGAAAAAAATATAAATATAATAAGATATTCTGCACAAATATTGAATGCCTGATTATGGATGAAGGATTTGCAGAAATTAGAAAGTCTGTCTTTGAATTTGACTATATTGCCTTGATCGACATTCTTGAACGTATGTAATAAATCCTACAAGGGTTATTGAAAACTCAGTCAGATACTTGAAAGATAAAGGAAAATCCTGATCAGTGTTCCAAATGTGAATAATGCAGATATATTTTTTAAATTTGCTTAATGATCATTTTAATTATCATGAAGGGTGTGCTGGATAATACACACACGAAAATATTTTACCAGACATTCTTTTATTGAGTGGATCGAAGATATTAATAGTACAGCTTAGACTTTTGCACTGGATTTGAATATATAGGAAGTACTTTCGGGGAAACCGAGTTTATGCAGGAAGTGGGAAAAAGTATCCAAACGTGTATGAACTGATTCAGTTAAATCCATGGTTTAATGCGATTCAGCATTTGTTTGTACTGACCTATTATAAAAACAAAAAAAGAGGCAAACACCAATCATCTAGAAGGACTTTTACAGGAAAAGGGTAATAATCTTTAGGAAAGCTGAATCAGGTGCTTGATTTTTCAGGGCAGATTTGCAGGAAAGGATTTTTCAATGCTTCCAAATGAGAGAAGAACTTTAAAAGGCAAGTCTTTTATCAGAAGAAGGATGGAAAAAAGTGTGGCAGATGAGTTAAAGAAAGCGAAAGCCTTTGAGGAAAAAAATCAGAGAGACATTGATGAATTAAAGCAAGCATTAGAGCAATCGCAGCAAATGGTGAGTGAAAAATGCGGAGCTTTAAAAATGTAGAGGATAAATTGGCGCAAAGTACACGCACTGGAAGAAACTCGTGTTGAGTGGAAAAAGTGTGCAGGGGCATTGGAAGAAACCCGTACTGAATGGAAAGAATGTGCGAAGCATTGAAAATGCGAAAAAAGGCTGGGGAGAATGCGCGGAAGCATTAGAAAATGCGAAAAAAAGGCTGGAAAGAAATGCGGAAGCGTTAGAAATTGCGAAAAAGGCTGGAAAGAATGTGCGGATGCATTAGAACAGGAAAGAAAATCAAGTGATGTATCCACATAATTGAAATATAAGAGGAAATGGGAGAAAGAAATTATTTAATGGCGAGGGAGAAAGAGACAATAATTTTTAATATCATTAGGTTTGTTGCTGCAATAATGGTTATGGCTGGACATATGGCATATATTGGTGGCTATACCCTTCCTACATTATGGGAAAGATTCAGGCGCTCCCGGGTAAAAAATCTTCTTTTGATTGGTGGATTTCTTATTGCGAAAAGCTGGGAATCAGATCGAACTGGTACGGTATATGACGAAAAGAGTTTTTTAGAATTTTTCCTGCGCTTATTGCATTTACATTAGTTGCTGCTTATGTGATTGGACCAATCCTGTCAACACTTACAATCAACGAATATTTTCAGTCACCACTGGTTAGAAATTATCTGCGAAATATATTGTTATTTCAGCATATTCACTGCCAGGAGTGTTTGAAACAAATCCATATCCCAATGCAGTAAATGGTTCATTATGGACTCTGCCTATAGAATTCGGGCAATGTATATTTTGGTTCCGATTATTTTGATTCTTTGCAGGAAAAAAAGGAAGAGATATTCTTTTGCTTTTGTTTCTGTGATTACCGTTGTATTATGTTGTCTACAAATGGTAAAACTTTTGTATCATCCTGAATGGCGTTGTGTCATATATGGGACAGATATATGGGCTGCGATGGAACTGATTCCGTGGTATCTGATTGGTGTTATTCACTTTTCCATGTATGCAGAAATTGTTAAATATTCAGGTAAGTATTTTGGCAGTCTTCCTGTTGTCCTGTCTGAACCCAGGATCGCTTACCTTTGTATATTAAAATATGTGACATTTTCATATACAATATTCTCTTTGCATTGGTGGAAAAACCGACCTTTGCAAAATGCTTTTCGCAGGCTGATATATCATATGGATTATATTTATATGGTTTTTTGTGCAGCAGATCGTAGTATATCTGTTTAATAAAAGCAGCATTGTAATAGGAGAAATTTGGTTATTGGTATTTTGTATTGGCATTACATGCATAATAGCGCTGCTTTTTTTATGCGTAGAAAAGCCGATGCAGCAGTTAAGCAAGAAAATATTGGTCAGATTATAGAAAAATGCATAATTATATTAGACTTTTTGTTCGTCGATTATTTATGCAAAAACTATTTAGTAATCGACGCTGGTTATTATGGATAGCTCTGTAAATCTTGAAATTACACTTTTTCCTATGTTTACATGAATTAGAATACAATGCTGGATATGGAATAATTTGATTAATTATACGATAGGGGTTGGAATGATAATTGAAGAATGTAATTTGACATTTTTGATCCCGATATGCTGGTGAATATCAACTCATTATAGAGAATATCATCCCAAAGAACATTTTTCCATTTGCCCGCCGATTACCAATGTAAAATAAACCTACATGGTAATCGGCGGTTTGTTATTATGGAGGGGTTATTTCATGGGCAGATTTGTAAATCTTGGCAATAACGCGTTTCAGACTGCACTTACTATTTATAGTCACAAAATTTATTATATGCAACGTATTCAATGAATTGATGTTGCAAAATGTTTTGGAATGTTTTTTATTTATTTAGGACACTATGGAGTTGTGACAGGAAATGCATATAATTGGGTTTTTAGTTTTCACGTATGTTTATTTTTTTATTTGTCTGATGCCTTGAAAATTTTAATCATAAAACAATATTAGGAAAATATTCAAAAAAAGGTTATTAATTTTAATTCCTTTTTTTTTTTTTTCGGCTATATTAGGCATTCTATATAATGCTGTATTGAGAAATACAAATGTTTATATACAACGAGAATTTTTAATGCTTTTATTAAAAGGGGATATTCGAAATCATATAAATTTTGGGGGCGGATTATGGTTTCTTTCTTGTCTGTTTGTTATTGAAATATTATTTTCTTTTATAAAGAAAAATGAATAAAAAAATTATTATATTTATTACATGCTTAATTTTATTTATGTTCTCACAGTTTTTGATTTCTCCACCTCCCACCGCAACCAAGTTGGTATTGGAATATTGATAGTGCATTATACTATACTATTTTTTTATTGTATAGGATTTATTACATATGAGCCGGTCCTTAAACTTTTTAGAAGTAAGAAATCACTTGTAAAATGGATTTCAAATATTGCTCTGCTATTATGTTTTATATATTCGTTTT
>VOFH01001755.1_pt1 | contig 48456 bp, 105 predicted proteins | sample 5384091 | NCBI WGS metagenome assembly VOFH01 (sample SAMN12384727, study PRJNA508395) | human gut metagenome | isolation source: healthy gut G | host: Homo sapiens
AAAACCTAATAATTGGGATGATTTTATACCATAATTTAGAAGAGAAGATGAAATTAAACTCACATTTTAACTTTTTTTCCATATAAATATAATTGATAAATTATAAAAATAATGGTCAAGATGCCTTTTATACAGCTACACTCTAACAACCCTACCTATTTCACAGTACTATATTTCATTAAATTTTTTATAAATTAGCATTTTCAATTAAATTGAGATAAATTGGCAGCCAAAACAAAAATAACGTCTAAAGTATAATCTCTTTAGACGTTATTTGTCATATGACATTATTTAATTTAAATACATAGGCACTTTGTTCATGAGCCAATGTAATACGTTTATGTAAACGTTCCATATAGGCTCGGTATATGTCTTGCGCTTCGTCAATAGACACGATATTAAAATTAATACCATCCCCTACCGGCAATTGGCTAAGCCGAGGTAGGTCTGCGGTAATAATAGTGCCTATTTTTGTATAGCCCCAGTTGTTTGGCGATCCGCCATGAGGACAATGGGATGTCCATTAGAAGGCACTTGGATAGAGCCAAAAACGGCACCATCGGAAATAATATCTGCACTGTCTACGTGTTTAATTTCAGGACCATCTAAGCGGAAAGCCCATGCGGTCACATTCTACAGTCAGTGTATAGATGTTATCACTAAAGGTCTTAATTCCCTTCTCGGTGAAATGTTTTGCCCGATCACCTAATACAACGCGTAACGGTTCATGACATTCACGGCCCCCACGGTTATATAAGGCGGTATTGAATAGAGTATGCCCTTCACCACGGTAATCGCAGACATGCACTTCATCTCTGGTAAACGCTTTGATGCCAAGTTCATCGCCCTTTTGTAATGGTCGCCCCTCAAGGCCCCAATTTTCGCCTTTGTATGGGTCGATACACTGCCGTTGATGCTTGGCACGTCGATACCACCAGAGAAAGAAATGTACATGCGCACGCCACATTGACTAAAACCACCGGAAATGACATCGCCATCGTGACATACAAATGGAATATATCTCGGCACTCGTACACTATTGATGGTTGGTTCCATATCGGCCCCTGTGAAAGCAACGATACATGTGCCTTTCACGGTGAGTGTAGGCGGCAGCAATGTGCATTCTAAGGCACCTGCCGTTTCTACATTACCTACCAGCGCTTGCCCCAAGAGATAGCTTTCACTATCCATAGGACCTGCTACAGGCATACCATATTGTTGGAATCCAACGCGACCTTTATCTTGAATGGTGGTGTACATGCCAGGTGCATTTACGTAGATAGATAATTTATTAAACTCATTAATAGCCACGTAACTCACCTACCTCTACTTCATACATGGATGGCGCATAGTCCGCCCCCCAATGCTTTAATACGATTATATTCCGCTTCATCTATGGGCACATAGCGCACATAGTCGCCAGCACTCAATAGCGCCGCTTGTTTCTTAGACATGTCATACATCGTTACCGGTGTACGGCCAATGATTTGCCAGCCCCCTGGAGAGTCTGATGGATACGTACCAGTCTGAGCCCCTGCAATGCCTACAGAACCTGCAGGTATCAATGTTCTTGGTGAGGACAAACGAGGGGTTGCAATACGTGGATCCATGCCGCCCAAATAGGTGAAACCAGGAATGAAGCCAAGCATATATACCAAGTAATCAGTACCACTATGAATGGCTACAACCTCATCTTCAGTTAGATTATTATGAGAGGCTACAAAACCAAGGTCTGGACCAAACTCACCACCGTACACGGTAGGAATTTCCACGACGGTAACAAGTTCATTAGCATTATCTGTTACAGTCTGCTCCAATGTAGGCTCAATGATGTTACACAATTCTGCATAGGAGTATATCATAGCATCATATTGCAAAAGCAATGCACAATAGGTAGGAACTAATTCAATAATGCCCTCTAGATTCAGGCTCTTGAATTCGCTCTATCGTTTGACGAATATGTCGATTAATCTTTGGATCGATGACTTGACCAAAATCAATAGAGATAGCGCAATCCCTACAGATGAAATTATAGGTTTTTCATAGGTATCTCCTTCCTAAAACCAGAAAGAACCATTACCTTCAAACGAAAATAATGGTACTTTCACAACTATCAAATTAACCAAGTAATTTAGCAATGCCTTGTAAGGATGTAACGCCGATGTAAGCTGTTACAAGTACTACAATCCATCCTGTATAGTATAACAGTTTATTATGTTTGTAGTCTCCTACGATTTCAGATTTATGAGTAGCAAAAGAGCATTACTGCCAATGTAATCGGCAGGATTAAGCCATTTACGGAGCCAGCCAAAATCAACAAGGATGCTGGTTTACCAATGAAGATAAAAAATACATGTAGAAACAAAGATAAATGTCATAATAGTCAATTTTTCATTGCGTTCTACTACTTTGAACAATGTTTTTAAGAAGGACACGGATGTGTACGCTGCACCTACTACAGATGTTAAGGCTGCACAAAAGAACACGATACCGAACAATTTATGACCGATTTCACCAGCACCAAGAAGGAATGCAGAGCCAGCTGGATCTTTAGGGTCTAACGCAAAGCCCATAGACACAACGCCAAGAACCGCTAAGAATAACAAGATACGAACCACTGCATCCACGGACATACCCATGAAGGCTGCACGACGTACATCTTTCAAATGTTCTTGACCAGTAATACCTGCATCAATGAGGCGGTGACCACCAGAGAATGTAATGTAACCACCTACAGTACCACCGATAAGGGTAATAGTTGCAAGCCATGGATAATGCGTCGGTGCCACTGCATGAGTAGCCGCTTCAGCCACTGGAGGATTTGTAGAGAATGCTACATAGCCAATCAATACTAGCATAACCGTACCAAGAATTTTAGCTGTGTTGTCTAGTACACCACCCATTTTTGGAGAGGCGAACAATAGAATACCCAAGATACCACTAATAGCCGCTGCAGTCGTTGTATCAATACCAAATACAATATTTAGGCCCATAGACGCGCCCCCAATGTTGCCGATATTGAACGCAAGGCCCCCAAGAGAAATCAAGAATGCTACGAAGTAGCCAAGTCCTGGCAATACTTTATTCGCAATATCTTGACCACGCATTTTAGATATGCCAATGATGGTCCACACATTAAGCTGTGCAATAATTGAAAAATAACAGACACAATGATGGCAAACGCAAAATCTGCTTTTAAATCATTCGTAAATGCCGCCGTTTGTAACATAAAGCCTGGCCCAATAGAGGACGTGGCCATCAAGAAAGCTGCCCCCAAGAGGACAGATAAACTTGCTTTACCTGAAATTGGTTTCATAAAAACCTCCACACAATAATTTATTAACTATCTATTATGTACTTACTATCTACTACATATTTACTACATATTTACTACATATTTCTATACATATTTATTATTTATTACGTATTCACTATTTATTACGTATTTGCTATGTATTGCTTATTTTATAATGGCCGTTTTACTATTTACGGTTTTGAAAATTAGCCACTGTAACGCCCGCTTTTGTAAGGCCTTCACGGATGTAATTTGTGAAAGCTATCGCTTCTGGGTTATCGCCATGTACGCATACGGAATCAGCTACAATATCAATAGTATTACCCTGTATTAGTGACAACCTTGCCTTCTGTAACCATCATAAGAACTCGTTCAAGAGCCTCTTGAGGGTCTTTAATGAAAGCCCCAGGTTCTGTACGAGGCACCAATGTACCTTCATCAGTATAACCGCGGTCAGCAAAGACCTCCTGAATTACAGGAATACCTCGACGCTCTGCTTCTTTAGCAATATAGCTACCGCTCAACACCATGGCTGCAATATTGGGGTTTACCGCTTGTAATCCATCTAATACGGCATCTGCCAATGCAGGAGTTACACATGCGGTGTTATAAAAAGCACCATGTAATTTCATATGTTGCAATGTAACGCCATAGCTATCACAGAAGGCTTGCAATGCACCAACTTGATATATCATATACGCTTTTGCCTCTGCAGGATTGACTGCCATTGCTCGACGACCAAAGCCCATTAAGTCAGGATATCCAGGATGAGCCCCTACGGCTACGCCCTTTCTCCTTGCACATACGAACTGTGGCATCCATAATGAGAGGATCCCCAGCATGCCATCCACAGGCAACATTAGCACTTGTGACGTGATTTAACACTTCACTATCCATACCCTAATGTATAATTGCCAAAACTTTCACCTAAATCGCTATTTAAATCTACATAATGTGACATCACTAATCTCCTCCCTTTCTTCATCTCTTGGTTTTTTAAATTCTATAGAATATTGAATTTTTCTTTATGATTATACTAAATAAGTCGATATATTAGCAATGATTTTTGTCATGTATACAAAATTTTTTATTAATACACATATTAAAATGCATATTAAGACACAAAAAAGCACCCGACATTATGTGGGGTGCTTTCAATATCAATAGGTCTATCATTAGTTTGTATATGGAGAGAGTTGTAAGGGATTCATTAGTTAGTGTCGATAGCCTATCGATTATTTATTATCCTTGGATGCAGCATCATCAGCTTGTTTTCTGTCGTCTGCAGCTTTATCATCTGCAGATTTATCATTAGATGTATTAGCAGCATCTTTGTCGCTAATTACAATGTGACCATCTACAACATCAGCAAGCAAGTGTTTTGCATCGATGTGATCCAAGTAGAAATCAGTTACATTATCGCGGATTTCAGATTCGATAACACGACGTAATGGACGAGCGCCCATTTTTGTCGTAACCTTGTTCCATCAACAAATTCTTTAGCTGCTTCAGTTACATCTAAGGTGATTTCTTTTTTAGCCAAAGTTTTATTTAACTTGGTCGAGCATCAAATCAACGATTTTCTTCAAATCTTCTTTTGCTCAATTGATTGAATTCGATAACTGCATTGAAACGGTTCAAGAATTCTGGACGGAAGAATGGAGCAATGCGGTCCATTACATCGACTTTGTTTTCATCATCATTGTCTTGCCATAGCCGAAACCTGCATTAGATGTAGCAATGATAACAGTATTTTGAAGTTTACAGTGTTACCTTGACCATCTGTCAAACGACCATCATCCAATACTTGAAGAAGCAATGTAATAACTTGAGGATCTGCTTTTTCGATTTCGTCGAACAATACGATGGAGTATGGATTACGACGAACACGTTCAGTCAATGTGTTGGAGTTATCTTCGTAACCAACATAACCAGCTGTTGTACCAATCAATTTAGAAACGGCTGTGCGGTCGCTGTATTCTGACATGTCCAAGCGGATGATAGCATCTTTGTTACCGAACATATCAAGTGCTAATTGTTTTAGCCAATTCTGTTTTACCAACACCAGTAGGACCTACGAATAAGAAGCTACCGATTGGACGGTTACCTTCGTCAAAGCCTGCACGGTTACGACGGATTGCTTTAGATACAGCTTCTACTGCTTTATCTTGACCGATTACATGCTTGTAAACGAGATTTCATATCTTTCAAGCGTTCAATATCGGATGCACCCATTTGAGATACAGGAATACCAGTCATTCTTTCAACAGCTTCAGCTACATCGTTAACTTAGCCACAACCTTTTGGTTTCAGTGTGGTTGTCGATTTCTTCTTGTAATTTTTGAATACGCATTTTTTCGTTAATAGCGGATTCATAATCTTCTTTTGAGCAAACTCTTCTTGTTTTTGCTTTAGCTTCTGCAATATCTGCTTCTAATGTTTAATATCAGTTACAGGATGTTGGGAAGCCAAGTGAGCTGCTGTTACATCGATCAAGTCGATAGCTTTATCTGGCAAGCTACGTTGAGGGATGTATTGTACGGAATAATCTACAGCTGCTTTCAACACTGCATCTGGCAATTCGATATTATGATGCGCTTCATACAATGGACGAATGCCTTGTAAAATTTTGAAAGTATCTTCTGGAGATGGTGCATTTACCTTTACTTCATTGAAACGACGAGCAAGTGCTGCGTTTTTTCATGATTGTGTTACGGTATTCGTCTTGTGTTGTCGCACCAATAACTGAAATTTCACCACGGGACAAAGCGGGTTTCAAGATATCTGCTAAGCCTTTAGAGCCTTGACCATCACCGGTGGAACCAGCACCCAAGATTTGGTGGATTTCATCGAAGAACAAGATAATGTTACCAGCAGCCTTAACCTCTTTGATAAGGTTTTGGATATTTTCTTCGAAGGAACCACGGTATTGAGTACCAGCTTCAAACCGGAAATATCAATGGAAATGATTTCTTTATTTTTAATAGCTGCAGGAACATCGCCATTTAACAATTGCTTGTGCCAAGCCTTCTACTACAGCTGTTTTACCAACACCAGCATCACCTACGAGTACAGGATTGTTTTTAGTACGACGTGCTAAGATTTCTGCTGTTTCTTGAATTTCTTTATTACGACCAATAACAGGATCGAGTTTACCATCACGAGCTTGTTGAGTTAAGTTTGTACCCTAAACTTGGCAAGGATACCATCTTGTTTCATTTTACCTTGTTGTGCAGCTTGAGCAGCTTGCATTTCTTCATTAGAAGGTAAACGACCAGTTTGACGATAGAAAGCAAACTCTTCAGGAGTCACTTCACGACCATTAATTTTATAACGACGGTTTTCTGTGGAATAACCTCCCATATTACCCATCAATTGATTAAACAAATCATTCATGCTACCGAAGTCGCTACCAAAGTTATTGAAATTGTTGTTCATATAAATTACCTCACTTTTTTTACTACAAGTATATCGATTTGACTTTTTAAGTCTGTTTAATTTCTTGCTTTATTTCTAGGTTTCTTCAACCTTATGACATTATAATAATCTGATTAAGTCAAAAGTCAATAGGTCAAAGATAAAATTTTGACTTTTTTGACTTTTATTTTGACTAATTAAATTTATATAGCAAGAATATAGATAAATACTAGGTTTATGAGAGATAATTAAATTTGCACTTTTTGATTTGATTATATAAAAACAAAAGACCATTCGACGAACGGTCTTTTTATTAACAATATTACTTTGATTTTTTGTATTCTGCTCTAAATCCATCACGAAGTACAGCATAACGTAACAAATTCCTTATGAAAGATTGTACATTAGAGTCATTCCACTCTAGCAAACGAGAATTATTTAGACGACCAAGATATATTTCATCACCATGAACAAAGCTCAGGCGCACGATCCTTAATATATGCAATAACATCAGGCTCTTTTAGCCGCTCCACCTTTTACCGCTTGTTAAAGGCTCCATTATGTATAACGTCTACTACATTAGTAAGCGGATTATATCGACAACATCGATCTAAAATTTAATTGAAGAGAATGATGTCTCGATTCTTTATTCGCTATAGATATATTAAGTTGAGTGGAACCTGTTCTATTCCCCAGTGTGGATCGTTTTCAGTATGTATAGTTCCACAAATACTAATACCAAGCACTTCATCTTTATTCATATGATCTTTTTGCAATAAATAAGCGAGACCAAACTTGATAATTACCACCGCCACTATTACCAAATTGTGGCATACCTTACATAGCAATCCTCTCTTACTCCTATATTTTTAATATATCATTCTTTTTTAATTTCCTTATGCAAAATCAAATTAATTAGGTTCAAAGCAAATCCTCTGATATATTTAGGAGTATATTCACTAATATCCCCATGCTCTGCAAATGCTTCTTGATATTCATCAGACATAAGTTCTTCATATTTATATTCTTCAAATGGCTCTGCCTCAACAATCGAAACTTTACTTTTCAAAAAGTTTCTTCCAAAGAAGGAATATCCTTAATCTCAAGGTATTCTCCATCATTGTAATAATAAATAATTGCCTCTACACCATTAACCAGCATAATATACTCAGCCTTAAGTATCTCTCTATATCCCGAAGCTTGCTTAAAGACCTCATCACCAAGTATGTTAATATGAGGAGCCTTACATTCTATAATCATTAGTACATCTGTACACTCGTCATCACGATAGATAACAATATCCGCTCTTCCACGGGCGCCCTTTTTTAGTATGCGCCATTGACTCTTCTACAAAATCCGATTAACTGGTATACCTAATTCCTGTTGCAAGAATACAATTGTTTTTTTGACGAACACACTCCTCCGGTGTCGCAGCTAACAAAAAACAACGTATGGGATAAATATATACAATCTCCATCTCGTTGAAATTTTTCAAGTTCTATCTTATCAAAATCTCTTCTATATACTTCATAATAGATTATCTCTAACGTTATTAGTCCAGTCTTAACAATTAAAGCCTTATAGATATTACTGCCTTTATATTTTGCACGCACTTCATCACGAAGTATTCCATATCGAAGTAAGTTATTTATAAAGTTTTGAACATCAGAATGCTCCCATTCCAACAACTAGAATTATCTAAACTACCAAGATATATTTTATTCTCTCTAATTAAATTTGGTGCTTTAGCTTTTACATAATCTATAACAACTTGACGTTTCATAGAATCACCTCTACCAAATGATAGCGCTCCATTATGTGTAACAGTTACCATATTAGTAACTGGATTATATTCACAAAATTTATCCAAATCTAATTGTAAAGAGTGATGTCTATTTTTCTTGTTTGTTATTGATACATTTAACTGTGTATTATAATAACCAATCATACTAAGACCCCAAATTAAGTCTTTATTCTTATTGTCTTTAGCGATAAACAAGCGTGTCAACTCCTGATAGTTATAACCAGCACTATTTCAAACCTAGTTCTTTTTACACCAAAATCCTCCGACACACCTATCCCAATTAAATCATCATGATTAATAGCAGTTTTTAATAAAATTAAATTTAGAAATTAAGTGCAAATAATTTTATATCATGAGGTGTAGAATCACCTAAATAATTTTCTTTTGGAATGCACGTTGAAGGTCCTTTGATAAAATATCATGATAACTATATGCTTTTATCGGCAATGCTTGAGCATACTCCACTTTATCATTTAAAAGTTCCCTATACGAAGGAATACCTTCAATTTCTATAGCAAGTCCAGAATTATATTTATACATTATAATCTGATGCCCATTAATCAACATATATAATCAGCATCAAAATTTTAAGATACCCTTCAGCCTGCTCACGTACTATATAACAAGATACATCCACCTCAGGGGCCTTACATTCAATTACTAAAAGTGCATCTTTTTTCTTATCATCCCTATAAACAACTATATCCGCTCTTCCCCGTTTTCCTCTTTTCACATGAGCCATAGATTCTTCAACACTAATTCTTTCAATAGGCACATCCAAATCTCGTTGTAAAACAGAATTGTTTTTTGTCTTACTTCCTCCTCTGGTGTACACTGAACAAAAATATTGCGTACAGGATGTATAAGCCCTTCCCCAGATTTATATTTTGCAACTTTATATCTTTAAAAATCTTCTTTATATTTATTTATCACAATACTTTTCATCTATTTTTCCTACCACTGTCCGCAAAAAACGGATGCCGGCTTTACATCTATTATGGAGGGATTCGAACCCCCCGACCCGGCAAAAAAATGGGCCGTTGCTCTATCAACTGGGGCTACTGAACCATTAATTGCGCTCTATTATAGATTGTACAATCGAACCCACATAACCAGCTTGGAAGGCTGGCGCTCTACCACTGAGCTACACCCGCATCTTCGTATGGTCGGAGCAGCAGGATTTGAACCTGCGACCCCTGGTCCCAAGCCAGGTGCTTTGTGCAATACGCCAGAAGATACTAACAATGTAATATCACGAGCGCCTGCAAGGTATAACAAACGATCAATGTTTGCACCAGCAGCACCAGCACCGTTTACAATGATTTTAGCAGTAGCTAAATCTTTTTAACTAAACGAAGAGCGCCTTTTACACCAGCTAAACATGCGATTGCAGTACCGTGTTGGTCATCATGGAATACAGGGATTTCCAATTCTTCTTTCAAACGGTTTTCGATTTCATAGCATTTAGGAGAAGAAATATCTTCCAAGTTAATGCCAGCAAAGTTTTTTGCAATAATTTTACAGTGTTGATCAATGTATCAGCATCTTTTGTATCTACAACCAATGGAATGCAGTCTACATCGCCGAATTTTTTGAATAATAAAGATTTACCTTCCATTACAGGCAATGCTGCTGCAGCACCGATATCGCCAAGACCAAGTACACGAGTACCGTCGGATACAACGGCAACCATGTTGGAACGGCAAGTTAATTCAAAGGATTCTGCTTCATTATCTTTAATACGCAAGCATGGTTCTGCTACACCTGGTGTGTAAGCTACAGATAAATCATGAGCGTCTTTTAATTCATATTTTGTTCCTACAGTAAGGAAACCTTTTTAATTCACGTTTTTCTTTTGTACAGCTAATTCACGTACGTCCATAATAATTCTCCTTTGTGGATAAACTCGGACTCTTTTGAGTCGGTAATTAATACCTTTACCTAATTGTATTATACAAAATGATATATAACAATTCAAGTTTTTTTCGATATAGTTTTTCGAATATTTTAGAATTAAATTCAATTAAGCTAATTTAGTAATAAAAATGATAACTAAACAAAAAGTAGATAAACCATATACGGCTTATCTACTTTGGTACTGTATACGCATTATCTAATAGGACAACGAGCATACCAAATATACATTTTTATTTATGCTTTTACAGATGGCAAATTACGACCATAGAAAATTTCCATCATTTCTTGTTTTAATTGATGTTTAATTTGTTTGATTTCTCGTTCACTCAATTCAGATTCAGTAATCCCAAAGAGATAGTTATCTAAATCAAATTCTTTTAACATCATTTTTGTGTGGAAAATATTTTCTTGATATACGTTCACATCAATCATGTTGTACATGTTACGAGTTTTTGCGTTGATGTAGTTTTTGGATGGAGTTGATACGATGATCGATATAGATTTTTCTTACCAGATACATCACGAGTAAAGCCACGTACATGGTAGTCCATTGTAAGGATATCGGAATCAAAGCTTTGAATTAAATAGTTAAGTGCTTTAAGGGGAGAAATCTGACCGCATGTAGATACTTCAATGTCGGCACGGAACGTACTAACCCCTTTGTGCGGATGGCTTTCAGGATAAGTATGTACAGTAAGGTGAGATTTATCAAGATGCATGACTACATCTTCCTTTTCAATTTCCTCTTCAGAAATCAAAATCGTAACAGATGCACCTTGAGGGTCGTAGTCTTGTTTCGCTACGTTAAGGATGTTAGCGCCGATAATACGGCTTACTTCCGTTAAAATAGCTGTTAAACGATCCGCATTGTATACTTCATCAATGTACTGAATGTATTGCTTTTTTCTCTTCTTCCGTACGAGTATAACAAATATCATAAATATTAAAACTCAATGTCTTTGTGAGATTATTAAAACCATATAATTTCATTTTAGGCTTTGCTTTAACTGGTGTATCCATGATATGTCATAACCCTTTCCATGCATAGACTTACTATTTTTTTGAAAGCTTAACCCTGTCGAGGCTCAAAGCTTTTACCATATAACTAAACAATTTCTTGTTTATACACAAACTCTACACTAAACTGTCCATTATCGTAGGTAACGATAGCAAATGTACCGCCTGAGCGGTCACGAGCCAACGATATACTGCCGGGATTCACAAATACTGCATCACGGACACGAACCTCACCATGATGATGACTATGACCGGACACGATGAGTCGCGCCCCCATATCAGTGCCTAACTCAATCAGTTTTTGTATTCGATTATAATATGATACCTCATGACCATGAGTCATGTAAATATAGGTATCCTCTAGAGGAATCAACTGTTCTCGCGGTTCAAGAGGCTGTACACGGTCATTATTACCACGCACTGCATACACAGGAATATCAGTATGTTCCTGCATATAGCGTGCATCATCACCATAATCACCAGCATGAAGCCACATATCAATTTCTTGGTCTGCTGTAGCCTCCAAGACAAGGTCAATATCATCTAGATACCCATGGGTATCACTTAAAATACCAATTCGTTTCATTTTATAAGTTCTCTAATACTATTATATTACATATTTATATGAACTATACCATATAGTTCGAAAATATTAAAGCTTGTTAATTAATTTGCGTAAAGCACGGCCACGATGGCTGATGGTTTCCTTTTTCTTCAATGCTAAGTTCTGCCATTGTCTTTTCAAATTCAGGTACATAGAAGTATGGATCATAGCCAAAACCATTGTTCCCTTTTGGCTCATCTTGAACAAGTCCATCACAATAGCCTTCAGCTGTCACTTCACGGCCATCAGGATATACGAGAGCTAAGGCACATACATAATGACCTGTGCGGTCGCTTTTACCTTGCAGTTCGCGAATTAATTTTTCATTATTAGCTTGATCATCACCATGATGACCTGCATAACGCGCAGAATATACGCCTGGTGCCCCATTAAGAGCATCTACGGTGATGCCAGAGTCGTCAGCAAGGCACGGACGGTTGGTAGCCTTTGCATAGTAGTGAGCCTTTAATAGAGCATTTTCCATAAAAGGTTGTACCCTGTTTCCTCAGGTTCCTCAATGGTAATGACCTCTTTTACCGGTACACAGTCGATAGATAAATGAGAAAAAGCCTCAGAAAATTCACGAATTTTCCCTTTATTGCCTGTAGCTAATACGATTTGTTCCACCTTACACCTCCGGGAGCTGTAGGATATACCTTACCTACTTTATCTGCTGTTGTGCCAAGTACTTCCCGTTGTTTTGCCATGAGCTCATCTGTAGCAGCCTCTGCTAAATCAAGTAATGCATTGAGCTCATCACGGTTAAAGGTACCATGTTCACCAGTACCTTGTACCTCAACCATATTACCAGAGCCGGTGCGCACCACGTTCATGTCAACGATAGCTGCACTATCCTCTTCGTAGCAAAGATCCGTAATAGGACCTTCTGGGCCAATACCTACGGAAATAGCTGCACAGAAATCAGTAATCGGGAATTTGCCTGCGCCACCAAAGGTGAAGTCCACCGCATCAACGAGGGCTACAAAGGCACCTGTAATAGATGCTGTACGCGTGCCGCCATCGGCTTGAATTACATCGCAGTCGATCGTAATAGAACGTTCACCTAATGCTTCAAGATCACAACGGCGCGCAAAGCACGACCGATAAGGCGTTGAATTTCTACGGTGCGGCCCGTTTGTTTACCCTTTGCAGCCTCACGGCTTACGCGAGTTTGCGTAGAACGTGGCAACAAGGAGTATTCAGCAGTTACCCAACCTTGGCCAGAACCTTTGAGCCAGCGTGGCACAGAATCCTCAACAGTGGCTGTACAGATAACCTTGGTCTTACCGCACTCAATGAGTACAGAACCTTCTGCATACTCTGTAAAATTCCGTGTTATTTTAATAGGTCGTAATTGACCTGCTGTTCTATTATCGCTGCGCATAGGAACCTCACCATTCTAAATCTAAACATTAGAACGCCCCTTACACAAAGGGGCGTTATCTTTTTCTTATTATATCACAATTTAACTATTTTTTATCACTACGAATCAGATTCTAGTTACCAATTCTAACACAGTATGGTTCATTACCAAAAGTCACAACTTTGAGAATCTACCACTATACCTCGTATTGTCCATCGCCAAGTGGATCTACCACAACATAACGGCTTGCACCCCCTTCTGCTTTAGCCCGTTTGGCTTCTGTAATGGCATCTTGACGAGTTCCCTCATCAGCTTGCCAAGGAATGAACATGGCATAAACACTTTGCTTGGCCCATAGGGTCCATATTGACCATGTGAAAGTACGCTATGCCATCCAACTTTATTTTCGTACATGCGCACCTTTTCAAGTCGTTCCTCTTGTACACCTGTTTCATCATAGTACACATTGTAACGGTTCGACCATATATCGCCCATACCGGTACGTTCCTCTTCGGCCATCTTATGACGGTTAGCCCATTGTACCTTCCACTTAGCGATAAGATCATCAATATAAGCGGTTACATTTTGACTTTGCTTATATTTAACAGGGTCAAAGGCAGGTTCGACGACCTTGTTGTAATCAAGGCCTGCCATGGATAAAATGATACCAGTATTTACATATGGCAATGCTTCTTGTACGGAATAACCACCTTCTAAGACAGCTATATCTGCTTGCAATAAATCTACAAAGCTCAGCATAGCCCTTTGCGGTTATCTGCATATTAGCCAATGGATCGCTAAAGTGATTATCTTGCCCGGCAGAATTAATAACAATGTCTGGATTGAATTCTTCCAAAATAGGCAACACTAAGCTCACGCATGACCTTCATCAAGCCTTCGTCACCAGTCCCAGGTGGCAATGGAATATCTATATTTCCACCGATGGCCTGAGGACCACCAAATTCATCCATAAAGCCTGTGCCAGGATATAAGGTCCGTCCATCTTGGTGGAAACTAATGTATAGTGTATCTGGATCATGGTAGAACACATCTTGAGAGCCATCACCATGATGTACATCTGTATCCACCACAGCAACCCGTTTAATACCATAGGTTTTACGCATATGTTGAATCATGACAGCTTCAATGTTAATGGTACAGAAACCACGAATACCATGAACCATGGACATCGCATGATGCCCTGGCGGTCTTACTAAGGCAAAGGCTCGATCTACTTCACCGCGCATAACCGCATCAGCAGCGGCAATAGCACCACCGGCAGATACACGATGTGCTTCCGTTACCCAGGACTCTAAGTCAGGAGCGCCCACATGAACGCGCTCTATGGTATCCCAATCGGCCACGATAGGATTATATTCCACAATATTAGGTATATCTAATAAGCCTTCCTCAACGATTTGATCACGCGTATACAGCAATCGCTCTTGTCGTCCTGGATGGGTTTCAGAAATCTTCCAGTCGAAAGCAGGGAAAAATACAAGCCCTAAACTATGATTTGATGTATTTTGTCGGTATTCAACTTATTACGTACATTTGTATGGATATTAATAAGTCCATGACGCTCACGATAGGATAAGCCTTTATTCCACATACTGTTTCACCCCCCTGCTGCTAGTTGTACTTTTACCGTTATTAACCGTTCCATCGATTGCCAGCCCTCAACAACAGGGAAATCTTCCATACTAATGACCTCTATATCTTGGTCCTTACCAAGACCTAAACGCAATGCTTCTTCACTGAGAGCCTCTTTAGCTCGTTCCACCACTTGTTCTACTCGCTTTCAACGTACAGGTTTGTTGTTTAATCCCTAGTTCAGGAATAACAAGCAACCGTCGTTTTGTATCGACGTGAACAGTGAGTTCAATGGTCGATAATGCTAGGCTGCTCCGATAGCATTCGCCACCGCCGCATTTTCTGGTATGGTAATCGGTAAATCCATATATTTACCTATGCTAGGTCCAAGGCTTGGCGCCGTTCCACCTACTACCACGATTTGAGCTGGTACAAATATATCGGGGTTCACAATATCCGCTACTACATAGATAGGTCGTTTATTTTCTGCCCTTACCACCTCATCTATACCATGCTGAATTGTTTGCAACGCCTTATTTACGATTGATTGAGCAACGTCAGAAACAGTTACATCCTCCGCTAATTGTTGTTGAGTCTGAGTTGTATCTCCCTTTGTACTAGTATTTAGTCTATTAGCCAATACCTCCATAGCTCGTTCAGCTAATCCAACCTTACCATAGTTCGCATAACCTAGTACAATGAGAGCATCCCCAGTGTAGGTTCTGTCCCGCCTAAAGCTACCGATGGGCCCACCCGTTCAGGTCCGACAGTAATTTCACCATCTACAACGCGAACAACAGATTCACCGCCAATACCAACAGAGGTAACGGCAAAGGAGCGTACCGCACTTGGATATTCACGAATAGATACACCACTTTTTAGTCATCAACGGTCTGCCTTGTTTCCACAAAGAAATATCTGTAGTGGTACCGCCAATATCTAAAGCAACTGTATGTTCATTCCCAATAGCTCCAAGAGCAGATAAGCCCAGTACGGTTGCCGCAGGTCCTGTAAAAGCGGTCTCTACTGGTCTACTCACCATATGTTCCATAGGTAAAGAACCTCCATCGGCCTTTAATATATGAAGTGGAGCCTTAATGTTTCGCACGCTTAACTCATCTTCTACATTCTTCTTAAATACTGTAAATACCGGTGTTACAGCGCTATTAAAATATGCGCTAATAGTACGACGTGGAAAATTCAAAGAGCCGCTTAATAAGCTGCCATTAGAGATAGTATTATATCTGTTTTTCAATGCTTCTGTTATAGATAATTCCTTTTGAGGATTCCGTACCCCAAATTTAGCAGATACAGCAGCCAAATCTGTGCCACTGCGAGATTGTACCATTTTGGCTATATGTCGAACTGCATTTGTAGGTGTACGTTCCACCACAATACCTCTATGGTCCGTATAGCCTTGAAGATAGACAGGATTTACAGGGAATATATCGTCCACATTTCGGCCAGGTCCCGTTACTACAAATAGGTCTACCACTTGCTCTTTTCTCTTCCACGATGGTGTTTGTTACCACAGTAGTAGATAGCGTAACTTGTTCAATATTTGTAGTATCACAATGTGCTAAACTGCATCAAGGGCCTCACCTATGCCCTTGCATTAGATTATCTTTTGGTAGTCCGTCTTTTAGCAGATGCTACTACACGATGACCATCGATGATGACCGCATCTGTGAAAGTACCACCTACGTCTAAACCTAGTAACATACAACCTCCTTATCAAGATTAATAGAGGATACTTAGAAATGCTAAATTAAGTAAAAAACTCTATTTTACCTAGCATATAACCACTATTAATTTTCACAATATATAAAAGGCTGTACCCATCTCTATGTGATGAGTACAGCCTTCTGTTATTACCAGATACAGATGCGTAATTTTTAATGATAACAATCAGTCATTTGGCTATCATTACCAAATGGATTGTCAATCAACAATTGTGCAATTTTATTACACGTCAATGCCACGGCTTGTACCTAACACAGCGGAACGTTTCAAGTCATTAACGTCAGCTACAACAGCGCCATAACAGCCTGTGCGAGAAACGATTTTTTCTCAGCTACTTTATCTGGATCCTTTGGACCAAATACGATGTGCTTGTCAAATGGAGGCATTGTACCAGTTACATCATCTGTTAAAGATGCTGCACGAGCAATTGCATAGAATACACCTGGTTTGCGGAAAATCTTAGCAATAGCACCTAAAATAAAGGCACCCAATACTTTCCATTTACCATCTAGATTCATAGCGGATTGCATGCCATAAATGGATGCCATAGAGCCATCTGGCTGGATAAAGCGATTAATTAAACGAGCTTGCCAGCAAACATTTAGCTCTTCAGGACGTGTAAAACGACCTTGTGTAATAGCTACTACAGATTCAGCTACACATACGATATCTTCAGGTCCAATATTATGACCGCCAAATTCAACGATAGCATCCACGATGTCATCATTATCTGTAAGAATACGTGTTGGCACACATACTAACTCTAATTCTGCCATTGTTATGCCTCCTTATTGAACCAATCTTTGCTTGAACTTCTTCAGCAGTCAAACGAATACGTTGTTTATCGATATGATAATCTGTACGGCCTACGATTTGGTAGTAAATATCGATGTCCATATAAGGGAAGCCCTTAATATCTTCACGAATATTGCCATTTTGCCTGTTAAGGTAACGAATACACGAATAGTACCACCTTTGCGAGGTTTGATGATAACAGCTTCAAAATAACCATCATGACGAGGACGATTAATATCCATAGCCCATGCATGTACTTTCACAGCATCAAAATGTTCCTCTGGCAACAATGGACGTGGGAATAAGTCCATAATTGTACCAAGTTGACGTCCTTTGTTCACAAATGGAATATCACAGAACAAGGTAATAGATTCAAAATTACGGTCAGATACTTGGAAGTTTGTTGCACGTTTTGGCAATAAAATAACCTTTTCATTACCTTGTTTCAATACGAACAAACGGAATAATAAATACAAAGCTGCAATAGCTACAATAATAGCTATTACTACACTTAGGATGTTATAAAACCACATAGGGCATCTCCTTTATAATGTAATATGTTCAATGCTGCGACGACTTGTATCAAGGAACGAGGCGCTCAGCGTATCACCAAGTTCAATATCCTTTGTAAAATACAATGACACAGTACCCGCCGTTTTTTGAGGGTTAAACAAATCTTTACCCTCTAATCTGCGGCGAACAAGTTCACTCGTTTCAAAAGCAGGGTCGATGAATTGAATGCGCCCTGACGTTAGTTCCTCTAGCAAAGGTTGTACAAATGGGAAATGAGTACAGCCCAAAAACTACGACCTCGATTTCCCTCGGGACAATAAAGGCTCTAGATATTCAGTACATACATCGCGTACGAAAATGGTCATCTAAATGACCTTGCTCAATAAGGCCTGCCAATTCAGGACATGGTTGCTCCCATACAAAGCACTTCATGATCAACTTCAAGGGCTACATGTTTATGAATATGACTATTCACAGTTGCTACCGTCGCCATGATACCAATTGTCTTGCTTTTGCTTTGACTAATCGCTGTTTTTACGCCTTGTGATACTCCAATAACGGGTACAGACACGCGTTCACGTACCGCATCAAGGGCTACAACGGTAAACGTATTACAAGCAATAACCATCAATTTTACAGGCTGTTTTCAAGAGCCTCTGCAATATGACAAGCTAAATAAGTAATTTCATCATCACTACGATTTCCCACCGGGTTATTCGCATTATCACCAATATAGATGAAGTCTTCGTTAGGGAATTGTTCTTGTAAGACCTTTAAAACAGATAGCCCGCCTACACCGGAGTCAAACACGCCGATAGGCAATTGTTTGTACATTACTCATTAGGCATCTCCTCAACAGCTGCTAACATAGGCTGATAAAAAGTATCGTCTAATCGCACAATTTTCCCTGTTGATTTTGACATAAATGCATTCTTAGTCTCTCCTGTAGCTAGAGCGCACCATCACTGGCACGGCGCATACGATAACGGAATATCATTTGAGCACGTGTCATCTTAACCAAATATGTTTCGATGTGAAGTTCATCATCAAAATTTGCTGGTTCTTTATAATTGCAGGATACATTCATGATAGGAAATACAATATCTTCATTCATCATATCCCACAGGGTGACACCGATTTGACGAAGGAATTCAATGCGTGCCATTTCAAACCATCTAAAATGATTACTATGGTGAGCAATACCCATCATATCGGTTTCGTAAAATCGTACATTTACTGAAGCAATATGCATATATTTATCCTTCTTTTCATAGAATACAAATTTCATTGTATATCTATTACTTTAGCGTGTCAAATAAATAAAGGCAGTTCCAATCGCAACGGATTAAACTGCCTTTTAATGGTTAAAAAGCTAGTTACTGCCACAAAATGGGAAGTATTTTTTGCCTCTTCTTGATGACGAGTTTTAATGTAACGATTGGCAATTTTGAAGGCAAGACCAAGAACTGCTACATCATCTATCCAACCTAATACAGGAATCGTATCAGGAACAATATCAATAGGTAGGACAAGATACCCTAAGGCACCAGCAATGACTGCTTTTACATATTTTGGAGTATCCTTGTCACGCATACAAAGGAACAAGGTCACTGCTCGTTGTACAAAGGCAAGCTTCTTACCATATCGTCCTAAAAAAGCGGCGAATTTAGATTCGTTAAAATACTTACCATATTTAATAATTTTAATGGATTCATCTTCATAATCCTTTAGCGCCTATTTACGCAAACCACCAATTTTATCTTTTGCTGTATTAACAGTGTTTGTAGCAACATCTTTTGCTGTTTCAACAGCATCATTAGCTTTAGTTTTTGCAGTTTCTACTGCACTTGAGTAGAAGCTTTAGCTACTTCTACGCCACCTTTAGCTAATTCTTTAGCTACATCAATATTTTCTTTAGCAACATCAATTTTTTCTTTTGCCGCATCAGTTACTTTCGCCACAACTTCTGCTGCATTGTCATGATTTGATATTTTGTTTCTGTATTCCATTTATCGATAGCAGGTGTTACTTTTTCAGAATAAACTTGTTTCAAAGTGTTCTTTAGCAAGACCTGTTTCATTGGCAATACCAGCCCAAACGTCGCGTTGACCTTGTGTGAAAGGAATGCTAGCGCTTGCATCACGGATGATGTCACCTGCTATAGCTTTACCGCTTTCAAGGAATTCAGCAACCATTGGTTTATAACGTTCGATATCAGAAGGCATACCATCTTCGATCCAAATATGAGCAATTTTACCAATAGCATAGGTTAAACCAACTGCTACAGGAACGCGAACTGCTTTTAAAGGAACAAGAAGAGAAATAGCCGCTGTACCTACAGCAGTGCTAAGACCACCTACTAAACCTACAACAGCACCTGTTTGTAATTCAACATCATAAAATGAGCAATGCGAGTTACCATGTATGTAGCATTTGGCGCATAGTGCAACATTGCTGAATTTTGGGGACAATGCCAATATGGCAGCACGACCTGCACCCCAGAAAATAAATTGTTCAACTTGATAGTCAGATCTTGAGAACCATCCATAAGTGGCTCAAGTGTTACGCCATTATATTCTGCCATAAGTATTCTCCGGATTTGTTGTGAACCAACTATAGGTCATATTATTAGTATTATTATACCATTCTATTGCTAGAATTGAAATGAATTTTTCTAATTATCTATAGATTTAAAAAATAAAAATAATCCAATATTTTCTATCTTACCAACTAGTGAGACCACCATCGATAGTCCATGCTGCCCCTGTTACAAAAGGAAGCTTTATTGCTCAATAAAAATACAATAACCTCTCCAATTTCATGAGGTTGACCAATGCGTCCCAATGGATAATGTTGGCCCATTTCAGCCTTAGCAGCCTCTGCATTTTGCTGAGCATTTGCAATTTGTTTATCTACTAAAGAGGTATCCACATCCCCAGGACAAACACAGTTAACGCGCACATTATGTGGTGCCATTTCAAGGGATAAGTGATTTCGTAAAACTCACTACTGCACCTTTTGAAGCACCGTATACAGAGCAAGCCACATTGCCTTGTAAGCCTGCATCACTAGCTACCGTTACAATACTGCCCTTTGTAGCGCGTAAATAGGGCAATGCCGCTTGGCACAAGAAAACCGTACCTTTCACATTGGTGCCAAACATTTCATCAAAGGCCGATTCTGTTACACATCGGCTAGAAGCTCTTCTTCATAATAGCCTGCTGCTGTTACAAGAGCAGAAACACCGCCAAATAATTTCACGGTTTCTTTTACAATACGCTGACAATCTTCAATCTTCGATACATCCCCTTGGATGTACTGCACCTTTGAAGAATAGCGGCGCAATTTCATCTTAGCCTTTTGTCCTGATTTTTCATCACGACCGTTAATGACAACACACCAACCTTCTTTAAGAAGCAATTTTGCCGTAGCAAATCCGATGCCCGATGTGCCACCACTAATCAATGCCACTTGTACATCACTTTTATGAGGCATACCTTGCACCTCCTATAATGTGGAAACATAGTCATAGACTAATTTCAACAACATAACTGTCGTTACAGACAAGAATACAACACGTACTAACGACGAACCTTTAGCAATAGCTAAATGAGATCCTAAATAAGCACCTATAATTTGGCCTACCCCTGTAGCTAAGCCATACTTAATATTGACGTGACCTAAATAGAAAAAATACGATTAAAGATGCTAAATTACTGGTAAAATTCAATATTTTTGCATTCGCAGAAGCATGCAGAAAATCAAAGCCAGTAAAAATAAAGCCCATAATCAAAAATGTACCTGTACCAGGGCCAATAAAAACCATCATAAACACCAATGCCAAGAGCAAAAGCCATGCAAATATACAATGCTTTTCCTGCTACTGCTGAGGTACGGTTTATTTCGCCCCAATCCTTTTTAAATACCACAAAAAGTGTGACACAAACGAGTAGGACGATAATAATAGGCTTTACATACAAGGGTGGCAATGATACAACTGCTAAAGGTACCAATCATAGAACCTATAAATGTAAAAAAGGTAGTAATTTACGAACTAGAGAAAAATCAACCATGTGATTTCTTAAGAATGTAATCGACGCACTGCCAGCTCCAAATATGCTAGACAGCTTATTACTGCCTAAGGCCATACTCGGCGGAAGGTTCGTTAATAGCATAGCAGGAACAGAGATTAGCCCCCACCACCCACAATGGAGTCTACAAAGCCGGCAAAAGCACCTGCTACAGCGAGCAAAACGAGAATTAGGATATCAAATGGTAAACCTGTTACCTCAATAAGCCACTCCATATAAACCTCCTGTAGATAGCACATCAACGGTAGCCAAAAGGCCACCGTTGTGATGCTAGTTTATTTTATTTTGCACCTAGACGATCTAAAGCTAATGTATATCCATCAGCACCATAGACTAAGCATCGTTTGACACGACTAATAGTAGCCGTACTCGCACCTGTTTCTTCTACAATTTTTTCATAGCTATCACCAGCACGTAGCATTTTTTGCTACTTGTAAGCGTTGAGACAAAGCTTTCAATTCATTAATCGTACAGATATCTTCAAAGAATGCATAGCACTCCTCAGTATTTTCAAGCGTTAATATAGCGGTGAATAGCTCATCGTTTTGTTCACTTCTCAACTTCTCATTGATACTCATAGGATCCTCCTACTTCTTATTCATCGCTTTAGACCAAGCATCGCCAATCATTTGGACTAATTGTACCAAAATAACCAAGATGATAATGGTAGCAATCATAATGTCAGCTTGGAAACGTTGGTAACCATAGCGGATAGCAATATCACCAAGGCCACCGCCACCAATAGCACCAGCCATTGCAGAGTAACTGATGAGGTTAACGATAAGAACCGTTACATTATCGATAATCGTAGGCAATGCTTCAGGCAATAATACTTTCCAAATGATTTGGAGTGGACTTGCACCCATGGATTGGGCCGCTTCAATTACGCCAAAGTTAATATCTTTAATAGATGTTTCTACAAGGCGTGCTAAGAATGGAATGGCTGCGATTGTTAAAGGCACACAAGCTGCAGTGGTACCAATAGATGTGCCTGCTACCATACGAGTGAATGGAATGATAGCTACCATCAAAATGATAAATGGTACGGAACGCGTTGCATTGACGATAGCACCTAGCACCTTATTAAGCGCTACATTTTCTAAGATATGACCCTTAGAGGTTACTACCAAAATAACACCGAGAGGAATACCAAGTAACATAGCCATGACCGTAGAAATAATGGTCATTTGCAATGTATCAAGGGTACCAGTTATGAGAAGATTAATGATTTGCTCTGACATAACCGATCACCTCGCTTTCAATTTGTAATGTTTTGATGTAGTCTAAGCCCTCTTGCGCATTTTCCTGGGTCACCATTCAAGATAACGATAAGGCGACTAACGCATGTATTTTGGATATAGTCGATGCCACCAAAGAGGATACTTACATCGAGGTTAAAGCGTCGTACGAGACCCGCCACTACAGGTTCATCCGTAGATTGGCCTGTGAATTTAAGGCGTACTAATGGAGCTGTACCTGCAATCCATTGGTCATGCAATTCTAAATGTTCTAACGCTTCTGGAGGCAAGTTATCACTACTACAGAGCTGATGAATTCTTTTGTGGTATTTTCACGAGGATGTAAATACTTCAACAGTGCTACCTTCCTCGAGGATTACACCGCCTTCGATAACCGCTACGCGATCACAAATTTCACGGATTACGTGCATTTCATGAGTGATGAGAACGATAGTAAGGCCCATTTTTTCGTTGATATCTTTCAACAATTTCAAAATGGATTCTGTTGTTTGAGGATCCAGAGCAGATGTAGCTTCATCACAAAGAAGAACCTTTGGATTAGACGCTAAGGCACGAGCAATACCAACACGTTGTTTTTTTGACCACCAGACAATTGAGATGGATAGTTATTCATACGCTCAGTAAGGCCTACGATATCAAGGATTGGCGTAATGCGTTCCTTGATTTCAGATTTGCTCAAGCCTTGTAATTCCAATGGAAATGCCACATTGTCATACACTGTACGAGAGGACAAAAGGTTAAAATGTTGGAAAATCATACCAATATCTTTACGCGCTTTACGCAAATCGGATTTGCTAAGTGTTGTTAAATCTGTACCATTGACGATAACAGAGCCAGATGTAGGGCTTCGAGCATGTTGATGCATCGAATCAATGTGGATTTACCGGCCCCTGATTGACCGATAATGCCAAAGATTTCACCTTCTTTAACATCAAGGCTAATATCTTTTAATGCTTCCACACGAGTAGCGCCTTCATAGACTTTACTAATGTGTTGTAATTGAATCAAAATAATGTCCTTTCTTAAGGTAAAAGTTTACCATTAATGAAAGTAGATTACCTATTAAGGCAAACCTTCTTCCATCAATTTTTCTAGTGCTTCGCGTAGACGAAGTGTAATAGCACCTGGTTTACCACCAGATACTGGATTTCTGTCTAGCTTAGTAATTGGGATGACACCACCAATTGTATCGGTAAAGAATAATTCATCCGCATCATCTACGAAGGCGCGGTCGAATTTTTTTCGATGAGAGTAATACCTAAAGATGGTGCTACGCGGGTCAAAATCATTTGGCGCGTAATACCTTTTAAGATATGATTATCTGCTGGATGCGCGTACAAGATACCATCTTTGACAGCAAAATACATTAGATGTTGCACCTTCTGTACAAATGCCATCACGGAACAACATGGCAGTATAAGCAAATTTCTTTTCTGCTTTAGTTTGAGCCAAAATATTTGGAATCAAGTTAGTAGTCTTAACATCTACATGGTCCCAACGTTCATCAGGTAATGCAATCGCTTTTACACCTTCACCCAATTTATTAACTGCATCCATATCCAAATTACGGATAGACATGAGCATTTGTGGTTCTAGTTTAGAACGATCGTATGCATGATGGCGTGGCGCTACACCACGAGAGATTTGTAAATAAATATAGCCCTCTTTGATTTCACTTTGCTCGATTAAAATTTCGTGCAATTCTGTTAAATCATCTGGGGTCATTTTTACTGGAATATCCATTTCACGCATAGAGCGATACAAGCGATCTTGATGGTAGGACAATGCGAAGCAACGGCCTTTACGACACGTACAACTTCGTATACGGAGTCACCAAACAAATAGCCACGGTCATCAATGCTGATAACCTTAGCACCTGGTTCAACGAATTCACCATTAAAATATGTTAATTCTTGCATAGGAGCACCTCTTTTTCTATATCGTTACTCTATCAAGTAGTAATCATCATGGACTTATTATATCACAATTACTTTCAAATTTTCACACTTTACTTTGTGAAAGATATAAATTAGATATACAAAAATCCGCTAGGATACCATAGTTAAAAAACTATATCCTAGCGGATGTATTTTTAATTATATAATTCGGCCTAACACAATACATTAAACAATTAATACGTGCTTAGTTCAAACTGAAAAGTCTTGTATAAATCAGTGTCCCAATATAAATTTACGTAATGGTTTAGGTACATGGTTTAATACCTACTGTAGTCAAATAGGACAAGCCTAGCGCCATCACATACATAGCTAGCACATTAACTACGGTATACAAAAGATTGTATTTAGCCATCACCCCAGAGATGATTAACAACCAGAATGGATGTGCTAAATAAATGCCGTAGGACTTATCCCCTATTTCTGACCAAGTGGACTCCATGGTCGCATTCATTGGTAAGGTTTGGAATAAGAACAGGCTAAATAGTGTTCCCAGTCCAGTATAGAGGACACCCATTGGGCTCATTTGATGAACTGTATAAATTGCTTCAAGCACTGTATAATGCCATACGTCCATGACATAGTAGTAGGATCCAAGCATCAACAAAATAGAGCCTACCGCACTAACACCTAATAAGTAACGATAGCGCCACATGTATTCACATACCGTTTCATAGCGCTCAGCACATACAGCCCCAACAGGAATATCCCACATAATGGATAACCCAATAGTTAAGTCTCATATCAAAAAGATATTTCAAAACAGGGTTATTGCTAAAGTGTTCTGTTACCCAACGGCCGAGCATGTAAGACGAAACATAATCGATGCCAACTTGGATGATAAATAAGTAATACCATCCAAAATACAGGACTTTTTAAGATGACTTTCACCATAGCTCGCCATAGTGGCATCATCACGTAGAACCATAAGAGGATAACCATAAAGTATAAATGATACATAGACGTACCAAATAATAGGTTTACAGCCAATGGTCCAGGATGTAAATTACCTAGGATTATGCGCCGTTAGTCCTGTATAGAGCAAATAAAATATGGACCACGTAATATATGGAAATAGCACCACCTGAATACGGCGGTGCATAAATTCCTTATATGAGAATGGTCCCTCTACAGATGTATGATAAAACAGTCCAAATGCAGAGAGGAAGAAAAATGCTGGTACCCCAAAGCGCGATAGAATTTCTAAGACGCTAATGAGTTCTAAATTTACAAAAGGATTTTGTAATGCGTAAGAACCTACGTGAATGTCGATTACACCGAGCATACAGAGGCCACGCATATATGTAATTTCCGGTAAAAATGCTTTTTTCATAGCCATTCCTATTCATTATTGACCAGGTACAACTGCAGGTGTTGGCACAAGGCGTGGACCTTGAGATGTTGTACGGTTGTTTAACTACTGGAATTACAGATGATATAGTTTGAGCAGCTGTTGTCTTTGCTGGTTGAGCAGGTTGTACTGGCGCAGCTTGACCATTCGCTTTAGCTGCTTCCTCAGCCTTAGCCTTAGCTTCTGCCTCAGCTTTAGCTTTCGCGTCTGCTTCACGTTTCGAGCGCAATTTTTTTCAAGAGGTACCACTGGTTTGTCGTAAACAGTTATATCTGTTTCAAATAGACGACCCCAAGGGAATGTAGCTTTTACTGTACGAGGATCGATTTTAAGATATTTTTCAGCGAAGTCTTGAATTCGTTCGCCTAAGTAGCTTTCAAGACGTTCATTTAACTCACCAGAATAACGTACATTATCTGTGCGAATAGAGTCTTGCATACGGTAAATATCTTTGCGGATATTTGCTTGGTACGCCCAGTTATCCAAATATTGTTGAGTCAACATTTTGCGGTGACCTTCTGGGCTCATAGTTTTGAGCAATACCCTTGCGCAATGGCGTAGCCTACCGTATTACTTGCGGTATTCCAACCATTGTACGCACCGATTTTGTATAACATATCGCGTTTGTACATAGCAGCTACTAATGTATTGTCCGCACCATTGTTATAAGCAATATCAGCAACGCTTACGTTTACACCAGAATCAACAGCTTGTTGAATTCGATCTACAAAAGCATTTGTAGAATTAGAAATCATCGGGAAGTTCTCGAAGCTTTCAGATTCACCAGTGCTTGTAGTAAGTGGTGTATTCACTGCTAACAACACAGTTGGTTTGCCTTGTGTCACCATTGTGCCACCTACGGCCTCAACGTGTTGAGCAATTGTTTTATCAATGGTTTGGTCTTCGTAACCTGGCAATGTTTTGCCGCCACCACCGAGTGGATAAATTACAGAGAATGTAGGTTTTTCTGTACTTTCATCTGTACGAGAACGAGCCATCAACAAGAGCCCAAGTTGGTCGGCACCAGGGGAAGCTACCATATTTCTACGAGGAATATCCTTGGAATATTGATTTAAATAACGTCCTTCTAATGCAGATTGGGACAATTGGGATGTATCATCATGGCCCAATGCAAAGTAATTAAATACACCGCGAGTTTCATCGATCAACTCTTTGTTGATTTTCATATTTTTTGACGGCGGTCAAACCAGTCTTGTAGATATTCTACAGGAACAGAGGCTTGTAAGCTCATCAATTTTTGAGTTTCCTCTTGTGTTAAGGAGCCAGAGTCTAATTTATCTTGCAATGCTGCAATTTGGAAGATAGTAGGGCCGTATTCTGCATAATAAGCTGGTTCAGTGCCGCCACCACTAGCACGTGGGGAACGCATTACAGTACCAAAACCATAAATACGCATTTTTTTATTACGAGCTTTTAAGGATTCAATACGTTTTAAACGGCTTTCCAATGTAGTAAAGTGGAATGTTGTGTTTACGAGAGTCTACAAGACCACCATAAATAAGCGTATCTGTACTCAATACCATCACATCAGCACGGCCTGCATTTTGTTCAACCCAAAGCCATGATTTGATCTGCTTGACCTTGGTAATTTTACCAGAAATCAAGTTCTGAGGTGGTGTCAATATAGTCATACCTGCTTCGCGGGCTGTATCTACAGTATATTGTGTTTACAGGGCGATCATCTTGAGGTACATACAACACGGTTTCCGCATCAATTTTAATAGATGTACCAGTAGCGATAGCTGCAGCCATAAGTGCTACTTTCAACCATTTATTCGTCATAAATCAAATCTCCTTCTGTGTAGCGAGTACTCCCGACTCGCGAAATTAACTGTTTTATAATACAATCTCTTTTTCTGACACTTTTATGAAATGTTCATATGCTCAATAGTATAATTATATCATTTGACTATTATTTCGCATAAAACCGGCTTGGTTTTTCCTACCTTAGGCAGACTCCAATTGTACTTGAGGGCTAGCAGACGGATAACGAGTACTACTGTGAAAGCACCATATACGGCCATACTGTCCCAACTCGATGTGACCATAAGATAATAAACGATGCCGCCAATAATACTAGGCAAGGCATATACATCCTCTTTCAAAACAGATGGGATGCGTTTGCCAACATATCGCGGATAATACCGCCACCAACAGCAGTGATTGTACCGAGCAACACAATAAAGATAGGCAACTCTGGATAGAGTTTAAAACCTGCAGAAGCACCTGTAACGGTAAATGATGCTAACCCTAACGCATCGGCCAACAAATAACTAGCACGACTACGAGGCCCCATCGCATGCTTGCGATATCGGCTGTTATAAATTAAGAACACGATAACAGTTACCACTAAAACAACAGTAACATACACTATATTTCGCAATGAATTCGGCGGAAAATAGCCGAGCAACACGTCCCGTACAATACCACCACCAATAGCAGTAGCCAATGCAAGGACAGTCATACCAAATATATCCATCTTCCGGGATACCCCAACGAGTGCACCAGATACAGCAAAGGCAATGGTGCCAATCATATCAAATATATACCAAATAATGTCCATAATTCCCCCCAAATAATCTATTCGCATAACTGCGTACACTATGATAGACTTTATGTAAGATATTATACATGAAGAGGTATGCCAATGACAAAAGACATTACACCTATCGCTATTGAAAATATGGATGAACGCACACGGGACGAATATTTTATGGCCATTGCCATGGAAGAAGCTCGCAAAGCTTATGAACTTGGAGAAATCCCTATCGGTGCCATTCTCGTAAAAGATAATACTATCGTTTCGCGCCACCACAATCGTCGTGAACTCGATCATGATGCAACGGCTCATGCAGAGGTCCTCGTAATCCGCGAAGCATGCGATGTTCTCAAGCGCTGGCGGTTGACTGGTTGTACCCTGTATGTTACGATAGAGCCGTGTCCGATGTGCGCTGGAGCCATTATTAACAGTCGTATTGACCGTGTTGTATATGGTGCAAGTGATTACAAAGGAGGCGCCGTAGAATCGCTATTCAATGTGCTCTCTCATCCTGGTTTAAATCATGAACCTGAACTAGCATCTGGTGTGCTTGGTGATGAATGTAGTCAAATTATGAAAGACTTCTTTAAAGAGCGCCGTAAAAGCACGGAGGAGTACCCAAGAGGCTGAAGGGTCCGCACTCGAAATGCGGTAGGTCGGGCAACCGGCGCGGGGGTTCAAATCCCTCCTCCTCTGCCAACTAAACTATATAAAGCGCTAACCATGGTTAGCGCTTTTTTTTCTGTATTTATAATATTTTTGTAACCATTTGGGTTATAATATAAGAAATACAATTTAAAATAATCTCCTCATAAACTCAAGGGGACACTACTAAAAAAATATTACCCTTATCTCATTACAGTGAGTCATATGATTAACGACTCCTGTCAAAGTGTATTGCCTGCCCTCTTGCCACTGTTCATTTACACCTATGGACTGAGCTTAGAGCAAGCAGGTTTTCTCATCTTAGCTAATACAGCATTATCATCATTATTACAGCCTTTACTAGGCTATATTTCAGACAAGATCAATCAACCGCGGCTCATTGCCCTTCGGCGTTTTATTATCTGCATGTAGTACAGGTATGATGGGCTTTGTTACCTCTTATGAAAGCCTCCTCGTTTGTGCTACATTAGCTGGCGTTGGATCTTCCATCTTCCATCCTGAAGGCGCGAAGATTATGAATCGTCTCGGTGGTGGCAAGAAAGGTAAGGCCATGGGCACCTTTGCTATCGGCGGCAGCTCAGGCTTCGCCTTTGGTCCACTCTTTGCAGGTGCCATTGCTTATACAGTTGGGCCTCATGGATTGGCAGCTTTCACCGTAGTAGGTATTATTATATTTACTATATTGTTCGTACTAATGCCTCATATCGTGGCTCATGCACGTACTATCGACCAAGCAGTAGCTACTGAAAATCCAACAGTGGCGGCAAAACCGCTGAAAAATTACTGGAAATACTTTGGTATCTTGTTCGTTATCATCTTGAGCCAATCAGTAAACTTCCGCGTTATCAATGCGTTTATTCCGATTTTCTGGACTCGTGAACTCGGTACAAGCCCAGAACAAGGTAGCTTTGCCTTGACTGTATTCTTTAGTATCGGCATCTTTATGACCTATATTGGCGGTCTATTGGGCGATAAATATGGTCCTATCAAGATTATCAGACTATCCCTATTAGTTTGGTTGCCTGCTATGTTCCTATTAACAGAGGTACCAACCTTCTCACCACTCATCATGATGCCTGTAGCATACTTGCTACTACTCATGATTGGTGCTGCTAAAGCAATTAGCTACAGCCCAGTTATCGTACTAGGCCAAACATATCTATTAAAAGTATCGGCTTTGCATCGGGTATCACCCTCGGCGTAAGCCAAACCATCGGCGGTGTCATCGCACCTGTAGTAGGTAACCTTGCGGATACCTATTCTTTACCTGCCGCTATGATGACACTCGTACCATTCCTAGTAGTGGGTCTTGGGGCTTCATTGATACTCTAAAGATCCTAAAAATTACAATAAAAAAAAACCCCTTGCCACAAAATTTTTAGGGGGGCTTATTTTTTTAGCTAAATTAGTGTTTTAGCATTTCATTCAAGATAACTACGTCCGTTTCTTTCATACCTTGTGCCACAGCACCAATACTGCGGATGGTATCATCAACGGTGTATGCTACAAGGCCATCGCCTTTTTGGTAGTTCTTGTTAAGGCGAGCTTGTTTATATCCCATGAACGCGCCATCAAGGAGATAGCAATTTTACCTGCACAGGATGGTTTTGCTCCATCGCATACGATACCGGATAGGCTGGCAAGACCATTTACTAAGAGTGTTCTTCGATGATATCTTTGCTATCACCTTTCAAGAAGGCAATACCAGCTACACTGACAACACCAGCAGATACAACGCCGCAGTAGGCAGACAATTTACCAATACCAGATTTAACGTACAGTGTTAACAAATTGGCAAAGACAGAGTGCACGGTACAGTTCATCATCACTTTTACCAAGTTCCTCAGCAGTTGTAATGATGGGGTACAGATACTGTTAAGCCTTGGTTACCAGAGCCAGAGCAAATTACAACAGGCAATGGACACCCACTCATGCGCGCATCGGATCCAGCCGCTGCACGAGCTTTACATTTCGTTTCTAGAGACGGATTTTCATCATCCAACAATAAAAGCTGGCCAATATTGGAGCCATAATCATTAGACAAACCTTCTCGAGAAATAGCTGTATTGTATTCTACTTGCTGTTTGATTTGAGGAATGATGCCAGAAATATCTGCCGTTTTAGCAAATTCGTAAATGCTATCAAAGGTCATAGCATATTCTGTTTTGCCTCTTTTTAATTTCATTAATTGTTTCAGACACAATCTCACCATCTACAGACAACATAGGTTACATTTGTATGGTCATTTTCAATGCGAACCACTGCTGTATGTTCATCTGTTTCAGCAGTGATTTCGATATAAAGATTATCTACGCCTTCAGCAAGTGAGACCGTACAGAAGTTGGCATCTAGCAATGTGCCGAGCCATTTACGATCTTCATCTGTAGCAGATTCTAATACCTCTAGTTCACGCTCAGGGTGACCTACAATGGCACCCAAGGGTAGTAGCCGCTTGAAGACCTTTTCGACCCCAGAGTTAGGAATGACTACGGATTTTTACATTTTTTATAATATTCGCGCTGCATCGTGCGTGAATATGGTTAGAAACTCATCTAAAACAGAGACTGCCTTCGCAGCCGCATAAGCCAATGCAATTGGCTCAGTGCACCCGAAGGCAGGACGCATCTCTGATTGTAATAAGGAAATATAATCCATCTTATACTTCCGCAATAAATTCCACTTCTACCAAAGCACCCAATGGAAGATCTTTTACTGCTATGCAAGAGCGAGCTGGTTTAGAAGTGAAATATTTAGCATACACTTCGTTAAATGCTTTGAAAGTCAGCGATATCAGCCAAGAAACAAGTTGTTTTAATAACTTCGAGAGAAGTCAGAACCTGCTTCAGCCAATACAGCATCAATGTTTTTTTGCATACTTGCTCAGTTTGCTCTACGATACCGCCTTGCAACAATGGAACCAGTTGCAGGATTGAGTGGAATTTGTCCAGAAGCGAATAATAAACCGCCTACTACTTTAGCTTGAGAGTAAGGACCTACTGCTGCTGGTGCTTTGTCTGTGAAATTGTTTTCATAATAATTCTCCTTTTAAAAATATAATAAAAATAATATAGATTATTCTAATGCCCCCATACTCACATTAGTAATTACCTTGTATATAACATACTTCGTGAAAGTATATCTATAACAAATTATTTAATAGATTTGAAGGCGTTGTCAAATATCGTTTTGAAATAATCCCGTTGTACATCAGTTGTTACACCTACATACAGTACCGGTTTTGCCTGGCTTTCAACACAAATGCAGTATTTGCATAAAGCGGAGTTTGTACATTTCCATCCGCATATAACAAGCGAGAACTTGCTGCATAAGTTTGATATTTTGTACCAGCCACAGGATGTACTTGTTCTGCATTTTCTACTTTGTTAGCGTTCTAAGGTTTTATAAGCAGTTCACCTGACCGAGTTTTAAGATTAGCATAACGTTTCGGATCATTTAAAGGAACTACAGTTGTAGTAGTTGGAATTTGCTTTTATTAATGGCACCTAGCATGAGTTGCTCTGTAACAGGATCAATTTGACCTTTATCTAGAGCGGCCATAGCAGCCATAAACATAGGATCATTTCTCTTATCTTTAGCCACTTGTTGTGCTATTTGTTTAACATCTACCGCTACTACATATGCATCCTTTTTGACCTGTTTTATCGGCCCCTTGTAATTGGTATACATCAAAAGTAGTGCCAAAGTTTTTGAAAATATCTTCAGCCATCATATTCATCGCCATATTTTTTGAAGGATTTTGTTTCATTTGCTTCTCTACAAAATCACGTGTATTTGTTTTGGATGCAGAAACAACAGTTGACATTGTTAGGCACTACCATGGATCCTGCAATGGTTTGTACATCCTTAGCAAAACCTACACTAGATACAGTTCCCAATAAGCAAGCTGCACAAGCCAATACTTTCAACGATTTCATATTATTTACCTCCCTTGAGAGATTGCGTTTTGATACATATGATTCAACTCATTAGCCCAATAATCATGGCTAGAATCATCAGACATTAAAATCTGTAAGGATACACCTTTATCGGTAGGAACAGCATAACCAATTAAGGAGTAAGTGTTTCTAAAGCCATCATATTTAAGACTACCACGTAAATCGCCAGTCACAGCTGTACCATAGCGTGTTTGCATGGTTTATAGGCCACATGCGTTGCATCTAGGCTCACTTGTTTTGCCATAAAAGTCTACATAAGAACGGACCTCTTCTTTACTTTTTTAGGAGATAAATTCTTTTCTGTAGCAAGCATTTTATCAAACTACCCCATAATGTTTGAGCAGGTATTTTGTCATTTAGCATCTTCAAATCTTTTCGCTAATTTAGCACCTTCAATCATATTGCCCTTCAAACCTTGTAATTGTTGTTGAGCCTTCTCTTTAGAGTAAGGAATCTACATATTTAGAGATAGTGCTTTTTATTTTAGCTTTTTCTGCGTCTGGAACCTTTTCTAAAATAGTTTTATTCATATTAATAACTTGATCAATAGCATTTTTAGAATAGTCTACAACAACTAAACTGCCCTACATGATGACCTTGTTTGTCAGTTCCTTGTAATTGATAGAAGGAATAACCATCAAGAACATCCCCTTCATCGGTTCAACAGAAACACCAGTTTGTGCTTTCACAATATTATTAACCACATCAATAGCAGTTTTATTTGTCATTTTAAGAAAATTATTTTCTTCTTGATTACGCAATTTAGGATCAGTGGAAACATGCATAACCTTAGCTACCGCTTCACTGTAGGAGACGTATTGCCATACAAGCCATATCCTAAATCTACTGTATCAGCACATGCCACTGCACCGATGCCAACAGTTAAGCATGTGGCAAAGCCAATGTCATCAATTTTTTATTGAGAGTTCTCATAAGACACCTCACGATTTAACAATACACTATGTATACAGATTATATTCATAATCCTTGCACTGCATCTATAAGATTTCAAAAAGATAATCTATACTGCATATATTAATTATTATACTATATAGAGATGTATAACTGTATAGTGTAATTTACAACCTATCAGTTCTGCTATACAATACTTAAATAGATATGTAAATATAGGGTATGAGAAATAGAAAGGAGTGCACACTTGGTGTGCTTTTATTATGATACAAGAAATAATTCCACTCACTAGGCCTCGTACATTAGCGGCCGCTTTGGGGCCTACCATTTTAGGTGCTGCCTTTAGCTATTACGCATTTGGTGCTGCACAAGGTACATGTCTTGCCATTTTCCATACAGTTTTAATATTTTTAGCCGTTGTAACAGGCTCAAATTGTAGCTAATTTATGGAATGAATATAAAGATTTCAAATCTGGTCTCGATGCAGGACAAAAGGTAGGTAATGCGGGTTCTATTACGCGTGGTGCCATTACACCAGAGCTCATTTACCATGATTAAAGTACTCATGGTGGTACCTATTATCATCGGTCTTTACCTATCAGCAACCATCACTTGGTACTACATTCCAGTAGGTTTTCCTTTGTATTCTAATTAGCTTCCTCTATTCTGGTGGCCCAAAACCAATTTCCCGTACACCATTTGGGGAAATTTCCTCTGGTATCGCTATGGGTTTTGCTATCGTACTCATTACAGGTTATGCCTGGACACGTGACTTATCCTTTAGCATTATTAATCCCTGCTATTCCATCTACATTACTAGTTGGTTCCATTATGCTCACGAATAACATTCGTGATATTCAAAATGATGAAAGCCATGGTCGTCGTACATTACCAATCGTATTGGGTCGTGAACGTGCCCTCAGTTTAATGAGCATCACTTACCTATTCAATTTCATTTGGATCCTTGCATGGATTATCGTAGGTCACATGACATGGTTCTCCCTCTTCGCCTTTCTCGCAGCACCACTAGCTTTCAAAACACAGTCATACCATTATCTACTAAAACAGATGAGTTCCAACTAGATAAAGCTATGGGTACAACTGCAGGGACTGCAATGATTTACCAAATCATGTGGGTCCATTGGACTTATCATGGGCAAATTGTTTAAAAATGAACATACATAAATTATAGGGTCCATAGCTTTTAGTTATGGAGAACCTATAATAATAATTTCTTGATAGATAGGAAATAATTTAGTACTATAATGTAATATTTTATATGAAATGATTGTAAAAGGAGTGTGTCTAATGAGAAAATTTTTAGCATTAGCAGCTACTGTAATCCTTGGCGGTGCTTTATTGATCGCTGGTTGCGGTAATGACAATAACAAACAAGCTGCTAACAACGGCAAACAAGTATTAAAAAATTGGTGCTACAGCAGTACCTCACGCAGAAATTTTGGAACAAGTTAAACCTATCTTGGCAAAAGATGGTATTGATTTACAAATCACTGAATTTACTGATTACAACACACCAAACCTTGCTTTGGGTGATAAAGAAATCGATGCAAACTTCTTCCAACATGTACCTTACATGGATGAATTCGCAAAAGCTCACAACCTTCCATTAGTATCTGTTGGTGGTGTTCATCTTGAGCCAATGGGTTTATATTCCCGTCAAATCAAAGATTTAAAAGATCTTCCTAAAAGGCGCTAAAATCGCTATTCCTAATGACCCTACAAACGGTGGTCGTGCATTATTGTTGTTACAAAAACAAGGTCTAATTACATTAAAAGACTCCAGCAATATCTTATCTACAGTTCAAGATATCGCTTCCAATCCTAATGGTTACCAATTTGTTGAATTAGAAGCAGCTCAAATACCTCGTTCTCTTGACGATGTTAGCTTTAGCAGCTATCAACACAAACTTTGCATTAAACGCAGGTCTTAACCCTGGCAAAGATGCATTGGCAATTGAAAATAACGATTCCCCTTACGTAAATATCGTAACTGTACTTAAAGGCAATGAAAATGATCCCTCGCATCAAAAAATTGATGGCTGCACTTCATACCCCTGAAATCAAAAAAATTCATTGAAGATAAAAATACCAAGGTGCAATTGTTCCTGCATTCTAAGGTATAACAAAAAAGAGACCACATCGGTGGTCTCTTTTTACTATAAACTATCAGCACCAAATCTAAATGGTAATAACTCATCAAGACTAACAACTCTATAATTTCCTTTTAGATTAGCCAAGATAATCTGTGGTATGTCAAATTCAGAAATCACTTGACGACAGGCACCCACAGGGTGCACAAAGGCCCTTCCGTATCAGCAACTACGGCGAGGGGTCTTAAAATTTGTACGACCTTCTGATACGGCTTTAAATATAGCAGTTCGTTCTGCACAGTTAGTTAAACCATAAGATGCATTTTCTATATTGCAACCTTCATAGATTGCTTCCATCCTCACACAGAAGGGCTGCACCCACTCCAAAATGGGAATACGGGACTATAGGTTTTCTCACGAGCTACTATGGCACGATCAATAAGCTTTTGAATTTCCTGTTCCGTCATATCAGTTTCCTTTTTCTATCATATGGATATCCTCATTCCACCATATCAAGAATCGTATCTACCACCACTGGTGCTGTTTTACCAAAAAAAAGTAATTGCCTCTAAGTATGTTTTAGCCGCATTTACGAGCAAACTTTCATGAGAAGCATATAAGGTAGCTATGCTTTCACCAACCCTAACAGCATCACCTGTTTTCTTGTGCATTACTATGCCTGCACTATAATCGATAGGACCATCCTTAACGGTGCGACCAGCCCCGAGCATAACAGATGCAATACCACATTGTTCTGTATTCATGTGTATAATATAACCGTCTTGAGGCGCTGTAACATCATAAGTGAATTTCCCGATGGCTAGTAAACTTTCATCATCAAGAACACGGCTATCTCCACCTTGGGCATCGATCATCATGCGCAATCGTTCAAGAGCGGCTCCCGAATTAAGGGCCTGTTGTACGCGACTGAGAGCAGTTTCATAATCACAAATTTGGCTCAACACAAGCATATGGGCTGCCATGATAAGACATTCATGAGTTAAATCCTCTGGGCCATGACCTTTCAAGGTGTTAATAACCTCACGAATTTCCAAAGCATTACCAATGGCGTGACCTAGTGGTCGGTCCATATCGGTTAAAACAGCCTTAACAGAGCGGCCATTTTCCGTTCCAATATCTACCATAGCTTTCGCCAATGCGCGAGCATCGTCTATGGTTTTCATAAAGGCGCCACTACCAACCTTACATCCAATAAAATAGCTTTCAGCCCCAGAGGCTAATTTTTTACTCATTACAGAGGATGCAATTAGAGGGATACTATCTACGGTGCCTGTTACATCACGCAAAGCATATAGTTTCTTATCTGCAGGTGCCAGCCCTTCAGATTGTCCGATAACGGCAAGGCCGATTCGATTTACTTGATTCATAAATGCTTCTTGGTCTAGTGACACCTGTAAATTTGGTATAGATTCCATCTTATCGATAGTGCCGCCCGTATGCCCTAAACCACGACCAGACATTTTCGCCACCTTGCCTCCACAAGCAGCTACCAAAGGTCCTATGATAAGAGTTGTCTTATCCCCTACACCACCAGTACTATGCTTATCTACTGTTATCCCATCGATATTGGACAAATCTACCATATGCCCCGATTGTGCCATTGCCATAGTCAATGTGCCTAGTTCACGAGCATTCATCCCATTAAATACAATGGTCATCAATAAGGCACTCACTTGATAGTCAGGGATGTCCCCATTTACATAGCCTGAGATAAGAAAACGAAGTTCCTCATCTGTTAAGGGTAAATTAGACCGTTTTTTTAGAATAATATCATACATCCGCATGGTTATACCGCCATTCTAAGAAACCACCTAAGCACGGCCTAGGTGGTTTTCTATTATACTTCTTCGTCTAAACGATCTTTAAGTAGTTCTACTGCTGCACTGGCGCCGATACGGCTGCAACCTTCTGCAATATAGGATTTCATGTCAGAGATAGAACGAATACCACCGGCAGCCTTAATTTTTACATTAGGACCGATATGCTTCTTGAATAAACGAATGTCTTCAAGGCTAAGCGCCACCGCTACCAAAACCAGTAGAAGTTTTAATGTAGTCTGCCCCACCATTGGTGATACATTTACAGAGGGCCACCTTTTTCAGAGTCGGTAAGATAACAAGTTTCGATAATAACCTTTAAAGATTTTATCGCCACAAGCCTCTTTAAGGGCCCCTGATTTCATTCGTTACAGCCTCAAAATCGCCTTGCTTTACATCGCCAAGATTTATTACCATATCGATTTCAGAGGCCCTTCTGCAAGGGCTTGTTTTGTTTCAGCCACCTTAACCTCTGTCGTTTCATAGCCTAAAGGAAAACCAATAACAGTACATACATTAAGGTCTGGGTACGCTTCATGGGCGGAAGCTACAAAGTCCGGTGGAATACATACAGATGCTGTTTTATAGGCTACGCCAGCATCACAAATTTCTTTAATATCATCCCATGTAGCTGTAGGACGCAATAGTGTATGATCCACATAAGATAATAATTCTTTACCTAACATAGTGTCTCTCCTTACTAAAAGAACGACATTTGCTCTGGCTCAGGTTCTTTATGTAAAGCCTCTTGAGCAGCGCGATTTTTTGTCATCAATAAATGGTTCTAGTGGTACACCTGTAGCCTTCAATAAATCTGGCAAGCTATTAACGCCCTTAGCTTTAGCCGCCTCTAATACAACCTTAGCACATGTTTCCGCATCATCTAATGCGTAGTGATGTTTAAACTCAACCCCGATATATGCGGCCATCGTGTTTAGCTTATGGTTTACTAAATCTGGCCATACTGCACGTGAAAGTTTCACCGTACATGCATAATCAAAGATCAGGCCAAAGGGATTTTATAGTAATCCAGTGTAGCACGCAATACATTCATATCGAATTTTGCATTGTGAGCTACCATGATATTCCCTTTTAAGTGATTTTCGTAGATAGCATTCCACAATTGATCAAATGTTTTCTCGTGGATAACATCCTTTGGTTGAATGCCATGAATTTCAATACATTCATCATCGAAGCTCATAAATGGTGGTTTAATAAGGCTGTATGCCTTTTTTATAATCTGTCCATCCTTTACGGTAATAACCGCCAAAGGAGCACGCACTATTTTTAAATTTATTAGCTGTTTCAAAGTCTAATGCAACAAAATCTAACATAGGACTCCTTTCAAATCTATATGTTTCAAAATTTATATATAAAATTATATTCATTTTCTCCATTTATTATAGCATGAAACAGTCTATAATCTACTATTCAAGGGTGACTAATAGTCACCGCTTTCACATCAATTTTAATTGACAGATGGGCCCTCTGTATGTGAAAATTATTTAGATATATATATGTAGTATGGAGGTTGCAACATGGCAGATGACAGATTAATCGTTGCCCTTGACGTATCCACGATGGATGCTGTAAAAAGAAATCGTATTATCCCTCGGTGATTCGGTTAGCTTTTTACAAGGTCGGCATGGAGCTATTCTACGCCGAAGGAGCAAAAAACGGTTCGCTTTTTACAAAGAGCAAAACAAACAAATATTTCTTGATTTGAAATTACATGACATTCCAAACACCGTAGCCCATGGCGTTTCTTCCTTAACACGTCTCGGCGCTAGTTTAATTACTTTCATGGTCAAGGTGGTCCTGTCATGATGAAAGCCGCTGTAGAGGCAGCTCGTGAAAGCGGTGAAACACTAGGCGTTGAGCGACCAAAATTATTGGCTATCACTGCTCTAACTAGTTTCGACGATGAATCTTGACTTTATTGGTGGCCAATTACCTATTTCCAACCAAAGTAATTCGCCTTGCCTAAACTAGCAAAAGAATGTGGGATGGATGGCGTTGTATGTTCCGCATTAGAAGCTAAGATGATTCGTGAAGCATGTGGTGATGATTTCCTCATCGTAACACCTGGTATTCGCCCATCCTTTGCAGCAACAAATGACCAAAAACGTATTGCTACTCCTGCTAGTGCATTACAAGATGGCGCATCTCGCCTCGTTATTGGCCGCCCTATTACACAGGCTGAAAATCCTCGTGAAGCAGTTCGTTTAATTATTGAAGAAATGGAGAATGTATCCAAATGATGACAGAACAAGAAGTAAAACAATTATTATCGACACTCAAGCTATTTTAGAAGGTCACTTCCTTTTGACATCTGGACTCCACAGCCCAATGTACGTTGAAAAAATTCAATGTATTGCAACATCCAAATATACTGAAACATTTGTAAAGAATTAGCTGAACGCTTCCGCGATCAAAAACGTAGAACTCGTTATTGGACCTATGACTGGTGGTATCTTACTAGCTCACGAAGTAGGTAAAGCCACTTGGCACACGCTATCTTTCACAGAACGTGAAAAAGGTGTTATGACATTGCGCCGCGGCTTCAAAATCGAACCAGGTACACGCGTACTTATCGTTGAAGACATCGTAACTACTGGTGGTTCTGTACAAGAAGTAGTAAATGTTGTAAACCAATCCGGTGGTGAAATCGTAGGTGTAGGCTTCTTGTTAACCGTTCTGGCGGTAAAGAGAATTCGGCGTACCTCACGAAAAAAGTACAAGCCTTGCTTAACCTCGAAGTTCCTACATACAAACCTGAAGAATGCCCTCTTTGCATAAAGACGGCGTAGCTATGACAGAACGCATGCATAGGTTCTAAACATATTTAAATAAAATTATAAACAGATACAAAAAGAGCTCCTTCACTGAGGAGCTCTTTTTTGTTTGTGTGTAGTTATTGTGTGTAAGAGAGAGATTCTGATACGAATGTATCACATAGAGTGTGTGCCTCTATGGTGGCCATGAATGCACTTTTCATGACCACGTTCTCTAAAATGTTTGAGAGAAAAGAACTCAATAGAATATAGTTAGATTTTTTGTAGTTGTGGTGCACCTTCTTCCACAGGTGGTTGAGGCGCATTACCATTTGTTTGTTGAGGCATTTGGTTGACCTTGAGGCATTTGACCGTTTTGCATATTTGACCATTATTTGTCCCATACCATGAGGCATCATTTGGTTTTGACAATTTTGGTACATATATTGACCATTATTTGGCCCCAGACCATTTTGAGGCATCATTTGATTATTTCCATCCATCATATGTTGGTCCATATGCATATTAGAACCATCATGTCTATGTGGTTTTCTAAACTGTTGTTCATTGGTTTTCATCCATTCACCAAAAATTTGGTAAATCATTTACAGCAAATGATGTACCTACCCCCTACAGCACTGATTACAGTTAGAATGGCAGCAATTATAATTCGTCTCATAGGTCCTCCTTAATCTACATTGCTGAAATAACGTTCGCGTACACCACGAAGTTCAATACCAATAAAGATACATGTAAGGCCCCCAAAGAGACCTACACCACCAAGTGCAACTAAAGTTACCAATGATAATGCAGGAAATGCCGTTACATTCTCAAACGGTTGCCATGAGCTACCGAGTAAATATAAGATGGCGGTGTAATAATAAATATTAAAACCCCTACAATATATGACAAACCACTTCCAATAGATAACAATGTTTTTGGATGCTTTTTAGCCATACCTGGCAACTGCGGCAATAAACGCTCTTTTGTAGTCATCAAAGCGAGCATAAATTTCTTTTACATATTTATTGATTTACTGTTTACCATCTTACTCTAACGTATCTGTAATAATGCTGCATCTACATAAGATGTATAGATTTCCTCTGGAGTGCCCAAAGATTTAATGATTTCTGCCATTAAAAGTCCTCTTCATAACCTATGCAAAATGCTCTTCATAAACCTCGATAATACTTTCTACATCAGCAACATGGGCCTTTTTGAATATATTGCGCAGTGCTTCTAAAAAGCTATTTTTGTCCATTATAGTCGACTCCTTTCAACAGGATATTGATGACACCAGAAAATTCATCCCATTCTTGGCGCATCTGATTGTATGCTGCACGACCATCTGCCGTGATATGATAATATTTTCGAGATGGTCCTGTAGAGGACTCCTTCAAATAGGTCTCAACATACTTTTCTTTCTTTAATCTATTAAATAATGGATATATCGTTCCTTCCGAAATTTCAATATATTCTGAAATAGTGCTTATGATTTCATATCCATAGCTGATCACTTTGTGTTAATAATGCTAGCACAAGCATATCCATAACACCTTTTTAATTGAACTTGCATAGTTCCTCCCTTTTTAGGTTGTGCCTACTGCCAATGTGAAAGCTCTCTTACGGTCACTATCATGTACTGACAAATACATAATAACACAAGGTACCTCGAAATGCAAGGTACCTTGTTAAAATATATTTTGCAAAATAAAATCCACTTTTTAACGACCTATAAACACTGATAATATCTGGTTTATAAGAAAAAACTATCTTAATTTTTTTTCTAATTTTACTAATATTTATATTGAAATGTATCACATATCATTTATAACATAAAAATCCCCATCCAATGGATGATTTTCTTTAAATAAATAATCTCTTCTAACTAAACTTTATTTTAGCTATTTTATTTTGAGGATTGCTTGACCTAATTTAACCTTTGTACTCTTCATTTTGCCATTGTGAGTATAAGATACCAAAACTGTATCACCAGGGCTCTTAGCGTCAATTTGCTCTTTTAATTCTAACAATGTACTAATATTCTTGCCATCAATTTGAGCAATTGTATCGCCTTCTACTAAACCAGCCTTTGCAGCAGGACCATTCGAATCAAGTTGGACAATAAGAAGCCTTTCCTTCATAGCTTACATTGTTACGTGCTGCTGTTTGACGATCTACAGCCCATACACCAAATAAGGACGTACAACCTTACCATTTTTAATAATAGAGTCTACAACGGTCATAGCGGAATTAATAGGAATGGCAAAGCCCATACCTTCCACACCTTCTTTAGAAATTTTAGAGCTATTAATACCTATTAACTCACCATCAGCATTTAGCAAGCACCACCAGAGTTACCTGGATTAATAGCTGCATCTGTTTGAATCAATGGGAAACGTTGTCCTTGATCATCAATGGTACGTGCTAAGGCACTGATTACACCAGATGTAACAGAACCTTTAAATTCTAGACCTAATGGGATTACCAATGGCGATAGCTGGTTCCCCTACTTGCAAGGAATCGGAGTCACCAATTTTTACAGGTTGAATATTTTTTGGTGGATCGATTTTAACAACAGCTAAATCTGATTGTTCATCAGTACCGATAACTGTACCTTTGACGGTAGTATCCATCAGACAGGAAACTGTAACCTCTCCATTTTAGCACCGGATACAACGTGATTATTTGTTACAATATGTCCATCATTATCAATTAAAAACACCAGAGCCTACACCTTCTCCAGCATAGATGGTACGGTTAAAAATATCCTTTTGGAAAACTTGTGTGGTAATCCCACTACAGCTGGGCCTGATTTTTTGCCGCTTGACAACATATGTATTACGTGTATCTGTAATAGGTTTTGTTTGTTTAGTTTGTTCTTCACAGTTGTTTGATGTGTCACAGGCTGGTTACCAAAGAAATAGTATCCACCACCTACACCAATACCAAGGGCTAGCACACAGGCAATAATTGATTTCTTATATTTTGAAAAATTCATGCATATCTCCTTATATCATCTTTTAATATTTCTTAGTGTTATATTCCTTATCATATAAACTTCGCAATCGAATTGTAACAACAACAAGCAATAAATCAATATATTATCACCAAAAAATTTTATAAAATCAATTTTTGATGAACCTATTATAGTACGCAAGACTTTTGCAAGATAACAATTTATTACATCTATTATAAAAATATAATTTCTATAAATAATATGTATTCGTAATATGTTTCTAATTTAAAAAATCTAATTTCAAGACGATTCAACTGTAGAGAAATATACAAAAACATATGTATATAAAAATGTACCATATAAAACATAAAAGGGCATTCACTAGCCGTCGCTAGGAATGCCCTTTTGCATATAGTTTGAGAGTGTAAGGACTGTTGAGAGAGAGTATATATGAAGACAGAAAAGTTTGAGAGAGAACTTATTAAGAGAGAGAAGTTTAGTTTGTACTTTTCCGGAATCAAATCAGCCTTACTTAGAATTAGTATACATTGTATATCTAAATTATCAAATAACATTATAAAATATTGTTAAAACTTTGATTATATCTATATAATAACCCTCGAAAAGTTCATATTTAATCAACAGCCACGAATAACGTGAATATAGTATGAATATATTTTTTTAGTTATCAAACAAATTTATAACCCACACCCCATACAGTAATAATATGTTTACTATCAGATGGATTATCTTCAATTTCTTCACGTAAACGGTTGATATGAACAGCTACTGTTGCATAATCACCATAGGAATCTAGCCCCCAAACGCGAGAATATAATTCTTCTTTACTAAATACGATATCACGATTACGCATTAAAAATTCTAATAATTGAAATTCTTTTTTTTTAAGATGAACTTCTTTTTCGTTTACCCAAACTTTCATCATCTTAGGATCAAGACGAATTTCACCGGATTGAATAGCATTGGTTTCCATCGCATCACGCTCTGTTAACCGTTTATATTGTGCTAACATAGCTTTGATTTTTGCAATCAATACAGATGGAGAGAATGGTTTTCAATATAGTCATCAGCACCTACGCCGAGACCACGGATTTTATCGATATCATCGAGACGAGCCGTTACCATAACAATTGGTACACGAACCTTGTCACGAATTTGGCGACAAACTTCAAAACCATCCATTTCTGGCAACATAACATCAAGGATGATAAGGTCTACAGGAGTATTTAAAGCAGCCTCAATACCATCCGTACCATTAGTCATAATCGTAACATCATAACCTGCCACCATTAAATAATCACGCTCAATATTGGCGATATCCAAATCGTCTTCAATAATTAAGATATGTTCACTCATGATTCTTCTCCTTGTTTAGGAAATTCTAATATAACACGTAGACCATGTGGTCTTACATTTTCAATCACAACTCGGCCTTCAAAGATTTCCATAATTCGACGAATAATCGATAATCCAAGACCACTACCTTCTTGTGGGTTCGTACGAGACGAATCTACACGGTAGAATGGACGCATTAGACGTTCTAGAGATTCTGGTGGTACCCCTGGGCCATCATCACTGATAACACAGTATACAAAATCATCATCACTAGTTACATCAATAACACAATGACCAACATCGGCCATTTTATACTTAGCACTATTATTCAACACATTTTGCAAAAAACACGTTGTAACAATTGTGGGTTTGCATTAATGAAAGCATTTTCCGTTGCTATACGGAATTTAATTTCAAGACCTCTTGTTTGATAAGGAGCCAAATGATCTTCTACAAAATCACGTACATATTGACCCAAGTTCAATTCGTTCAGATGGACGAGATTCTTTTTTATAATTCAATGTTGTAATAAGGAATAATTCCTCTAACATAGAATCTAAATCATTAGCCCGTTTCAAAATGATTCCCATGTAGCGTTTTTGTTGCTCTTCTGTTGGTGCAATACCATCACGAACACCTTCTGCATAGGCTTTAATAGCTGTTAACGGCGTTCGAATATCATGGGATATCCCTGCTAGTAACTCTCTTTTGTTGTTCCTGTTCCATTTCAATCTGACGATTGGCCATTTCTAACGATTTTGTCATATTCTTAACATGAATCATGATAAAGCGTGTAACAAATCGGTTAATAGCAAAGAATGTAACAATAAACAGTAATATAGCAACTATGATTATGTAGAAGGATACAGATTCCATTAAGCTATCACTACCATGAGTAGCGCGCTTTATAGCAATATGATATACGTAAGCATGACGCCCATCGTATTTCCGCATTTCATATACAAATGTATTATTGGACTGATATACAATACCTTGTAATTCAGGGTTTACATCAATAAGACCAACAATAGCAGAAGCACTATAGATTTGAGGATTACCATAGTTATACACCATATTACCTTGATCTAGTACTTCTACATATACTTCCTTTGGATCCAGCAGGCTATAGCTAGGTTTTACTAAGCTATCTATTAAGTTGTTTTCTAAACCATAAAAGGTAATTGTTTCAGTTGATTCGACTGACACTTTTAAACTGTTGTTCCTGCTCAATACGCAAATAGTAACCGGCATTAGCCAATATGCGCAGATCCCTGTAAAGTATAGCAAAAATAAGATAATTGCTATCAAAATAGGCACTACAAAGAGCACAACATTGGATATCCAAATCCGTATTTGTAAATTCACAGGGTTACCTCAATATCATAAATATTAGATACTTCTTATAGTTTACGCTATTTTTAATACTTAAAGCAAGTAAATTACGTAAAAAAAGTAATTTATTTTTCATATTTTTTCTTATTGTAGTTTATAATTAGCCGTTGTTACAAACTGTGTTCTATATGTCTAATTTATTAAAAAGTATTTTTACGCAAATTTCAAATACATATCTACAAGATATTTCATAAATTAATATCCCCCATTTATCGTATTTTTTAAAAAAACATAAAAATAAAAAACAGCTGATGAATACTTTTAGAATACTAAAAAAAAAGGATTAAAAAAGAGAATCCTCTTTTAATATTTAGATTAACGACGATTTGCATCGAAGAAGTTAATAGCAACTTCTGGGAACATAGCGTATGTCAATACGTCTTCGTCAGTGATGCCATTGTAGCCTTTGAGTTCAAATCTTCAGTGTAACCTGCCAATTCAGGTTCAATAAGATCTGCTGACGAGTGCGATAGGTTCTTCATCATCAATGATAGTGTGACGAATTTCGAAATTTTACCAGGCAATTGCACCATATTTACCGCGTACAAGGTCTTTAACTTCGTTAGGAACCATTTTATAACGGTCGCCCATCATAACGTTCATCATAGCCATTGTACCAACGATTTGGGATGTTGGAGTTACCAATGGAGGGTAACCCAAGTCTTCACGAACGCGTGGCATTTCATCCATAACGTCGAAGAAGCGATCGCCCATACCCATTTCGTTCAATTGGTTTTGAGTATTGGACAACATACCGCCAGGAATTTGGTAACGACGAACAGCTGGGATTACATCGCTAGCTGGTTTCAAGTTGAATTCTTCAGCGATTTGTTGTTTTACTTTTACGGAAGTGGTCAACTAATGGAATGTATTTATCAAGGTCAAGACCAAGATCCCATTCAGTACCTTTGAACATTTCGATCATAGTTTCAGTAGCTGGTTGGCTAGTTGCATGAGCGAATGGGGAGATAGCAGTATCGATGATATCTACGCCAGCTTTAGCAGCTTCCCAGTATGTAGTGCTTGCAAGACCGCAAGTGAAATGGCTGTGCAAGTCGATTGGCAATTCGCCAAAACGTTTTTGAAAGTAGAAACCAAATCATATGCATCAGCAGGTCCTAACAAACCGGACATATCTTTGATGCAAAGGGAATCAGTACCCATTTCAACCAAAGTTTCAGCTACTTTCAAGAAGCTTTCAGTTGTATGAACTGG
>VOFH01003815.1_pt1 | contig 48384 bp, 94 predicted proteins | sample 5384091 | NCBI WGS metagenome assembly VOFH01 (sample SAMN12384727, study PRJNA508395) | human gut metagenome | isolation source: healthy gut G | host: Homo sapiens
AGTTGGATTTGCTCCTGCCTACGAGATTACATGCTTTACTTCCCTTATATAGGTACGCCTCATTATCCCCAGATGGACGTTTTTTTAGGGTAGGACGTTCCATGCCAATCCATTCATTATTGCGTAGCCCCATTTTGTGAATAAATATCCGACCGGTTAACTCAACCATGTTAGTCAATTCAGCTTTACGTTGACCAAGATTTTCCATTACAGTACCCATGAATTCTTGAGGTACGTCGATAGTCAATGCTTTCTAATGGTTCGCACAATTTGTCGTTAATAGTTTTGAAAATTACGCGAGGTTTTTTTACTTGTAATTCATAACCTTCACGACGCATAGTTTCGATCAATACAGCCAAATGCACTCCGCCACGGCCAGATACTTTGAAAGCATTGGCAGAATCAGTTTCTTCAACCTTCATAGAAACGTTAGTTTCAACTTCGGAACAAACGATCACGTAAGTGACGGGATGTAACGAATTCACCTTCACGACCCTGCGAATGGAGAGTTGTTTACAGAGAATACCATGGACAATGTTGGTTTCGTCGATGGAAATGGATGGCAATGCTTCAGGATTTTCAGCATTGCTACTGTCTCGCCGATATTGATATCGTCGATACCAGCGAATGCAATGATATCGCCCATTTCAGCTTCGTCAGTTTCAACACGGTTCAAGCCATTATATGTATATACACGACCGATTTTCGCTTTACGAGTGCTTTCACCAGTCATGATAGCTACTTGTTGGTTAGTTTTCATTTTACCGCGAACGATACGGCCTACTGCGATTTTACCGATGAAGTTATCGTAATCAAGTGTAGTAACCATGAATTGAAGAGGACCTTCCAAATCACCTTGTGGTGCAGGGAATTTTTTAATCAATGTTTCAAACAATGGTTCCATATTTACAGCTTCGTCATCCCAGTTAGTTTTAGCCACACCAGCACGAGCAGATGCGTATACTACAGGGAAATCTAGTTGGTCATCATCGGCTTCAAGTTCCATGAACAATTCAAGAACTTCATCTTCAACCTCTTTAACACGTTGGTCAGGACGGTCAATTTTGTTGACAACAACGATTGGTTTCAATTTTTGTTCTAATGCTTTACGCAAAACATATTTAGTTTGAGGCATTGGACCTTCGTAGCGTCTACGAGAAGCAATACGCCGTCAACCATGTTAAGTACACGTTCTACTTCACCGCCGAAGTCAGCATGGCCTGGAGTATCAACGATGTTGATTTTGATGCCATCATGCATAACTGCAGTGTTTTTAGACAAGATAGTAATACCACGTTCACGTTCCAAATCATTGGAGTCCATTACGCGTTCTGCTACTTTTTTCATTTTCACGGAACACATGGCTTTGTTTTTTAATAATGCGTCCACCAAAGTAGTTTTACCATGGTCAACGTGGGCGATAATCGCTACATTACGAAGATTTTCGCGAATCATAAGATCCCCCCTTTAATTCTTTTAGTATATTCTATATCATATAACGCTTGTGAAAGTCGCTATATAGGTATATTCCCAAAATTGGCAACACTTAATTATAACGCAGTCTATAGAAAAAGTCAAAACAGACGCCTATTCTAATCATGGCAATTTCAACATTTGATTATACTTTTGACTCATATAAACCAAAGACTTATTTACCTAATTTTCTGTATTCTATATAGCAGATTTACGCAACAATGGAATTTGTTCATTCGTTAAATGAAAACAGAATTTAGGAATCATCTGTTCTATAATCTCTTCATCAGAGGCTTTCAAAATAAATTCTGGCTGTATAGGTTCCAATTCATCAAGACCAGGATAGTCTTTCCCGATGCTCCAATCATGATTTTTATTAAATGGGCACGAGTCTTGACAATTATCACACCCCTATAATCCACTCTTCCAACATATCCTCTGTCACACCTTCTGGCATATTCCCATCACCAAAGGTATTGATAAAAAGAACACATGTCATTGGGTTCATTGTAAATGGTGCAGATAAAGATTTTGTTTTACACCCTTGCTGACATAAATCGCAAGAATCTGGGACATGGAGGAATATCTCTAGATTCTGAATATATTCACAAGACTTATCTATTAAATAGGCTACCAATTCATAATTAGAACCTTTAGGACCATAAAAGAAATTATTTTTCCTATAAATGCCAAGTCCTGCTGCCACGGAAGCGGGGCGTAGAGGAACAACGCCTGCAGGCCTTTGCTGTTTCACCGCCAATAAATTGGATATTCTTACTATGCAACCACGTTTCAAAAGATCGTCTTCGTTTGGCTTCAACACCATCTGGGATATTAGCTAATGATAATAATAAGCCTTTTTGCATTCGCTTTGCAGCGACACAGGAAACTTATAATTTCCAAAATATTCGGTACAAACTACTATAGATTGTGCCCAAGGATAATTATCTTTTAATGCTAGAAAGTCTTTACTATGAGCATATACATCTTCACTTTCAGGTACATCTTTTAAACGCTTCGTTAACCGGTCTTTATAAAAATCAAGTGCATCAAGAGGCACTATACCACAACTGTCATATCCATGCTAGCGCTTTATCATGAATCTCCTGGGCCAACAAAGTATTCATATCATCGCCTCCTAAATATAGATTAACTATATAATTATCATATACTTTTAAAGACTATAAAAAAAGATTTCTTATGAATCCATTCTCCTTTAAAAAAAAGTAACAGCACATAAGAAATCTTGTATGAGTATTTAGTTTGTATTAATCTTCACCAATCATACGTACTGGTTCAAGATGTACGCCATGTCATATACGCGACGTTGTACTTCGCAATTAAATCGAGTACATCCTTCGCACTAGCACTGCATGATAATAACAAAGCCCGCATGCTTATGGATACTTGCGCATCTCTACGGATAATCCCTTAGGCCTGTTTGTTCAATCAGGTTCCTGCAAAATACCCTGGTGGGCGTTTAAAGGTGATCCAGCACTAGCAAATTCTAAATCGTTTGGACTCGCGTTTCTCTTGCTCATCCATTCTAGCCTTGATAACATTTTTTATGCCTGGTTTAAGCGTCATAATCACTTCGCCAATAACCTCATGATTATCATGGAATACACTATATGACGATACCCAAAACTAAATGCGATGCATCGTATTCTTTGATATTGCCTTGAAAATCACAGCTGCACCCCCATGGCTCATAGCGCCGGCATTCATAAATACGGCACCCCCTAATGTACCTGGAATACCGGCAAACTCAAGGCCAGTCAAGCCATTTTCCCATGCGAACTCAGAAGCGTCTTTCAACATATACCCCAGAACCAATACACAATACGTTATCATTACAGTCCATAATTTTATTGTCATATGTCGAACAGATACAACAGCACCCGCGAATGCCACCATCCTTCACGAGAATATTGGATCCGCAACCGATAATGGTAACAGGCACATCAAACTCGTGAATGGTGCGAAGAGCAAAGCTCAATTCAGCCATCGTTGTAGGTTCAACGAACAGATCCGCAGGGCCACCAATTTTAAATGTCGTATGATGACGTAAATATTCCTCTTCTCGTACACGTGTGGTAATTCTTTTAATAAAGCCGTTTAAAGGCCTTAATGTTGTGGTTGTTGTTTTTCCCATGAATCTAACACTTTCATCCCCTCAGTGATTGGTTCGCTAATGATTTTGTAAATATCATTAGATACTTGGCTCGCATTTGCGCTTGCAAATAATTAGCAGCTGCCGTATTTGCTTGAATTTGAGGCATCAATTCCTCTTGTTTCTTTTGCAAATCATCTGCTTCAGGCGCGCCCGGACAACTTAGCATATTCCCATTGCATTTGTTGAGCCATAAATGTGCGCACCAATGCGGTTGCTTCTGCGTCAGCTTTCACAGCCTCTTGCGCTTGCATCAACTCTTTATACTCTTCAGATTCACGCATTGCGTGTGCTAAATCATGAGCTTTTATCGTAATTCATATTCATTCCCCTATTGCATACACTACTATTCTTTGTGAAAGCTAAGTCTCATAAACATCATACATTATTTTTTACTTATGGCTTCTTTTAAAATCCAATTGCCAACTTCTTTCAAATCTGGATAATCAATTGACGCATAGCCTCATAGGCAATAATAGCCACAGAATTAGAAGGTTTAAAGACCGCGCCTCTTCCACCATAGGAATGCGAATGCACGTTTCTTCATTACCTTCTAATAAACTTTCAGGTAAACCTCTAGTTTCAGGACCAAATACGAGCATATCACCGATTTCAAATTTCACATCTGAATGCACATGTTTTTGCCTTTGTAGTAGCATAAAAATAACGACGATCAGGGATATTTCGCATATAGTTCTTCTATATTTTCATGTACCTGTACATCTACCAAATGCCAATAATCAAGGCCCGCCCGTTTAACGTGCTTGTCATCAATGGAAAAGCCCAATGGTTTGATGAGATGCAAGGTCATATGGTTTGCCGCACAAAGGCGTGCAATATTACTGGTATTACCAGGAATCTCCGGTTCATATAATACAATTTCCATATTATTCCCTCTATTCTTATATCTATATTATTCTACCTAATCTAAAGTAAGTATTCAAGTAGTGAATTCTATTTTTCCTAGGATTGGGACACAAATTAGCACTACACCACTAAGATTATTTACTGCTACTTCGAATAAAATGGCCGCTCTTGCCCCCATCTTTTTCAACGAGATACGTAGGCCCCATAATCATGCCTTTATCAATGGCCTTGCACATATCATATACCGTAAGAAGGCCCACTTGAACAGCCGTAAGTGCCTCCATTTCCACACCGGTTTGCCCCGTTGTCTTAACCGTAGCCGTAATTTTAACTTTTTATTATGTGTATCCGTTGTGAAAGCTAAACTTTCATCATCAACAAGGTGACAATGAACCTCTACCTTCGTAAGCATCAAAGGATGGCACAACGGAATGAGATTACTCGTTTGTTTAGCCCCCATAATGGCAGCCAATTGAGCAACAGACAAAACATCCCCCTTCTTCATCGTCCACCTTGAATGCGCTCAAAAATATCATCATTGATAGCGATAAAACCTTCTGCTACCGCAATACGATGCGTATGGTCCTTCCCGAAACATCCACCATCCACGCATTACCTTGTTCATCAAAATGTGTTAATTCCATAATATTTTCCTTATTTTATGTATAAATGTACATCAATAGTTTTACTTTTCCATTTCTATTATACAATATAATTAAATTAGTATATATGAGGAAGGAAGTGTTCCTATGAAAACAAAATTAACTTATTTCGGCCATGCGTGCTTTATGTTAACAAACGGTGACGTATCCATGATTTTCGACCCATTTTTAACAGGCAATACATGGGACATCGCAAAAAAGAAGATATTAAATGCCAATACATCTTCGTCAGCCACGGTCACGATGATCACTACGGCGACACAGAGTTCATCGCTAAAAAGCTAACGATGCGCTCGTAATCTCTACGGCTGAAGTTGCTGGCAAAGCAGCTGCTGCAGGTTGCCGTACACACGCGATGCACCTTGGCGGTAAATATGACTTTGAATTCGGTTCTATTCGTATCGTTCCAGCCTTCCATGGCGCAGGTGTACCAGGTGGCCACGCAGCAGGTTGTATCGTCAACTTTTTTGGCGACATCGTATACTTTGCAGGCGATACTGCCCTCTTTAGCGACATGAAACTATTAAACCGCTTTGGCGATATCGACTACGCACTTCTCCTATCGGCGATAACTACACAATGGGCGTTGAAGATGCAGCCCTTGCAGCTAGCTATGTAAAAGCTCGCATCTCCATCCCAATCCATTACAAAACATGGCCTGTCATCGACCGCGAACCAGCTGTATTCACAAGCCTAGTAGAAGGCAAATACAACCAAACTGCGGTTATTATTGATCCAGGTTCTTCTAGTGTTTTAAATAACTAATTACAATGTTGTGACAAAAACAGCCCCCAAACTCCTCCACCGGCTTGTTCTTCGCCCTACGGGCTCAGGCCAAAAGTCAGAGTTTGGGGGCTATTTTTGTCATTCCACCTTGGTAATTTATCTATTATAAAACTAATACAGATAAATCAATAGAGTGCAAAAAAAAGGACGCAATTGCGTCCTTTTATATTAGAAGAATACTTTCATAATCTCAATAAATTAAATAGTATTTATACTCAAAAAAGATATAGGGGCGTCTAAAATCTAACCTTCCCCGCCCTTGATATATGCATTTTAAAATTAGAACAGGCCTGTTCTAATTCCAGAACCCTAGTGTAATCAGTAACTTAACAATCTTAATTAATTAGGTATCACCTACGCTCAAAGAGGGAACGGACGTGACTAAAATCTGACCTTTCCCCCTCTGTTCATTTTTATTATGTAATCAGTGACTTACCAATGTTCTAGCATTTCAGAAGTGATCAGTGACTTAACAATCTTAATGGAGCAAATATCATCTACGTTCAAAAGGGGAGGTGTGAGTGTCTAAAATCTGACTTTGGCCCGTTTCTTTTTGCCCGATGTAATCAATGACTTACCAATCTTAATAAGTTTGGTAGCATCTACGTTCAGAAAGGGGACGAGGGTGACTAAAATCTGACTTTGGCCTGAGCCCTTTAGGGCGAAGAAAAAGCCGGTGGAAGATTTTAGTCACCCTCACCCCCCTCTGCCGTAATCAAAAAACTCTAAGATTGGTAATCAATGGTTACTCTTGATTTGCCATGGAAAACCCCGACCGACTGCTCATTCTCACGAATTCGTCGATGTCTTGTGTTTCGTCAACGGCTACATAGCCCATTTCACGAACTATGCCGTGCGGATTATGCAAGGATAGTTTAGGTTCAGACCCCGTAAGTACCCAAAGTACTTTGTAGCCTTTTGGCGCTTCGCGAAGGCGGTCTTCGCCTTTGCCATCCGTAAAGTATACGAGTAAATCTACGTGATGTTGATTAGCTAGAGAAAATACAGGTGAAAAGGCTGTTGACCCACGCACATCGAGTCGTGGTTTACGTCTTTCACAGTTTCCATTATGTGGGTACGACGTACTTCGTTATCACATTCTACAATGGTAATACGATGATTATAGGCATGTACAATTTGTAATACTTGTTCTAAAGCATTGGTAAATTCTGCATCTGTAATGCTACCGCTCATATCGAGGGCTACCCACACATTCGCCTTATGTTGACGTAATGTGCCAGATAATTCAGACGCTCAGGTTGACGACGATTGCGACGCATCGTCGTTTTTTATGTCCACTAGCCACCTTTCCCATCAACTTTTTAAGATAAAAATACCATGGCAAGGAACGGCGCGTCTTTTGGAATGTATCGATAAGGCTTTTACATAGCCTTCCATATCCCCTTTTGATGCTTCGTTGATATAGCGTTCCGTAATTTTATCCATCGTCTCTGTATCGATAGCATCGGACTCATCCCAAATGTCATGGCTTGAATCAGCATTAAACTCCATTGCTATGATTTGACTGGAATCCTCGACAGCTATAAAAAGATCTGGTTTTTCCTGCATCGCTTTATCAATGGCCTTTGCGTAATACTCAATGTACGGAATCGCTTTAGTAAAAGTCCATATCTTGCATTTACATTGGCAACGGTTATAGCATCGCGGTCAACATGTTCTAAATAATCGTTAACAACCATGTCCATAGCCATGTGAACGGCTTTTTTTATTAAACCGTTGACTAAGTTCTTTCACCCGCATCAAATGAGCGGATATAACATGTAATATTTCTCGTTTAATACCATCTTTCATAACATCCGGCGGTTGTCGTAACATAATGAAAGGATTCACGTATAGCACATAGCCACCGTGTTTGAGGTTTACGCCAAAAGCGCTGGTCATGTCTAAGCGTACACGATGCGTCATTTGTAGATAAAAATAGCCAAAGAATTGATCCTCGTCAAGCAATAAACTATTTACATCGTGTAAGATATGCCATAACCGTTGTTCATAGCCATCGGCTAGTATGTGTTGTGTCAACACATCGAGATCTGTGCCTTCCCCTCATACAGTTCCGTTAATTCGTTTGCCTATCGTGCCAATATGACTATCCGACATATTGTGATTTACCATATCTACAGCAATATCTTCTGCCTGTTGTTTATGCACTGGATGTTCATCTACATGCGCTTGATAACGCGCGTATAGTTGCTCATACAACGCATCCGCATCACGAGCAATCTGATTACGCTTTCTATGCCAGCGATCGAGTTCGCTTGATAGCCTCTTCATCATAGCGTCCAATTTTCTCCCATCCGTCTATATGCGTGAGCAGGTCAGACGCATCCCGAATATCGTCTTTATCTAAATTTCGATTCATAATTTCTACCTGTCATATGCACTTTCATAATTAACGATTGGCTTCAAAAACGTTTCAATAAAGAGCTCATCTTCAATAGCATAGCTATACACATGAAGCATATGCGTTGCGTAAATCTTTCATAACAGCAATGCGCAAATCACCTGGATACAATGTGATGAACTCAATAAAATAATGAACTTCTTCGGCATTACTATTGCGATTCAAACGATACAACATATTTTTCTGCGGAAACATAGAGGCGAGTAGGACTTTCACCATTGACACGTTCTTGCAAGGACATAATAGCACCTGGTTTATGCACAGCCTCTAACACATCATCAAAGGAAATCAATGGCTCTTGCTCAGTTTCAACAAAATTGACGAATGCCTCTGCAATGAGTTTACCCACATTACCGCGAATTACATTTTGGAATACATCACGGCTGTAACCACCTTCCTTATAGATACCATAAATATGAGATATCCGTTCAAAGGAACGCGGTGTCGCATCGATATCATCTTCGTGACGTTGATTTAAATAATCTGGATACGAGGAAATAAATTCCACTACCTTATCTTCAATGCCTGCGGAAATAGCCCAGTCAATCCATTGCATATAATCCGCTTCCATATAAAGCCATACAAAACGGTTTTGTTGAGCTGGGATCCATATCAATCGTTTGGTAGTCAAAGGAATCCTCTGGGTTCATAGCGGCAATGATGCGCACATCATCACTCAAAAGCAAATCCATTGATTTCTCGATTCAAAATCAAATTCATCAACTCTTGTTGTACCGCATGTTCTGCACGATTGATTTCATCGATAAACAGCAACACATGTCGACCTGCATTAACGGCCCGTGATACATGTTCCAATGTATGATGCACGGCATACACGGTAGTCTTTATTTCTTTAACCGTACCATTACTATCTTTATGGGATACAGTTTCCACCGTTGGCAGGCCCCTATTTCCCCTTCTTTTAAAAGATTGCCATCAATGGTGACGAGTTCCCAATCATGAACCTCTGCTACGCGCTGCTAGCGATGTTTTACCAATCCCCGTTTCACCGACGAGCAATGGTACTTGATTAGCGGCTAGTACCAATTCCACACTAGCCATTGTATCTGTAAAATTCATTATGACTCCTTATTCTTAATATAGTAAATATTGATCGATAGCGATTTTCTTCGCCTGTACTGATCCATATACATCAACTAATGACAATATATCGATAGGCCATGTTGATTGGCGTCCACCAATGGCAGGATTGCTGACGAGTTCCCGTACGTATCGCTCTTCTACAGCTGGATTTGCAATCATTTCAGTTATAATTTGTCTAACCATATCGACAGTCAAGCCTAGTTGTTTCGGTACATACCCAAGTATCAATGTAGAAACCTTTCAATAGCTCTAGCACTGTGTCTAAATCCAGATTTGTAATTTGACGCATAGCCTGCGGATCTTGCAAGACTGCGGCTTTCAAAATCTCCAATGTCGGATTCTGGATATAACGCAATGCTAAATAATTAGATTTTACAGCCGCCATTTGAACCCGCTCTGATGGATTGGCAATATATTGCAATGCATCATATTGTGTTTCTACAGCCCTTAACTGTAATTCCTCTGATGGATTTTGTAATGTATCGAATGGCCCAGCCCGATTGGTCTAAGGCAATGCGAACCACTTCATCTGATGGATTTGAATATACTCAAGTACCGCCCAATCTTGTTTGACTAATGAAATCAATAATTCGTCACTTGGATTGTCCACATATTGAATGGCCCGTGGCGACTGTGCTAACGCAGTTTCAATCACTCGATCAGTAGGATTTTTAATGTACTGTAATAGCATCCCATTCTGTTTCACACAGACTAACTGCATACCCTCTGTAGGATTAGGGATATTGCGTACGCCATAGGGGATTGTTTTTGAGAGCCGTTATATATTGTTCTTCTGTCATACTACCTTCATTTCTATCTAAAAGGCCATACAAATACGTATGACCTATGCTGAATTCTATTCCTATTTATCATGTTTTCGATGTAATTATATTTCTTTCGTATACTAACTACTTGTTAATGAATCTAAATCAAATTATTCCCAATTACTAGTAATTTGTCGTCTTCTGAAATATAGCTGTTGGGTCCGGTGGAACTCGAGGCCTCACCGCGTCTAACCCCCTGCATTAAGATTATATTTCTCACGCAATTTAGAATCTTTTCAAACAACGTGCCGACCATAAATGACGGCATTTTGATTTCTATAAGGCTAATATTTTAGATAGTTGTAAATAGTCCATCACATGTTCTCTAGTTAAACGATTGAACAAGTCGCAATGCCATATCATATTCAGGGTAAATCACTTGATCTACACCTATTTTTATGAAGCATTTTTACCTTGTATATTATTTTCAGCCTTGGCCACAATTTTAGGTGCGTCTAACTCTTTAAGAAGCATAGCTGTCATTAAATTCGCTTGAAGATTTCCACCTATAGCCACAATAACCATATCAAACTGGCTTAGCGCCAATGCTTTGATTGCCTCTTCATCGGTTTATCTGCAACTATAGCATGTGTTATAAATGGTGAAATTTTCTGTACAACTTCTGGATCAATATACACCTAATACCTCATGATCCATGGAAGCTAACATCTTGGCAACAGTGCCACCAAATTGACCAAGACCTATTACTGCTATCGTTTTATGTTTCATATATGCCCCCTTTTATATTCAATCTAATCTGTTTTTATAACAATACACGCTCTTCTGCATAGCTAATTGGTTTAGTCGGTGCCGTTCTTAACGCCCAAGTACCAATAACAGTCATAACCCCAACACGGCCCGTAAACATGACAAGCATCAACACCCATTTACTACTTTCAGATAAATCAGGTGTAATCCCCCGTCGAAAGACCTACGGTACCAAGGCAGAGGGTTACCTCAAAAAGTATTCGAATAAAGTGATACGGCTCATCCCAAGCTAAATAGCAAGTAGCAAGCAAAACAAGAAGGATGGATAAAAAGATTATCCCATTTGCCTTAAGGACCAGTAACCAACGAAATACGACGTTCAAAAACCTGTATCAGAACGGTTATTAAATAATGTACGCGAAAAGCGACAGCAATAGTACTAATTTAACACCTCCTCCTGTGGAGTTAGGACCTGCCCCGATAAACATAAAAATGATGGTAATAAACAGGATTTGGGATGTAAATCATTATAATCTACAGTTGCAAAGACCTGCCATTACGAGGGGGTAATCGATTGAAATGCAGCCATGACCTTATTCCATATAGGTAAAGGACCAAAAGTTTTGGGATTCGCCCACTCAACTCCCAAGAAAATAATAGTCCCCTAAAAGGATGAGCACCGTTGTGCCAACTAACATTATTTTTTGTGTAGTTTTAAATCTACAAAACGTCGTAGCTTTGCGATGCGCCAAATATCAAAGGTTGCGAGATATAGAAACCCATTACAATAAGGGCCATTGTATTTATATTAAATAATACATCGCCCACCATGGCGCGTAGATTATTATCAAAGAATATAAACCCTGCATTACAAAAGGTCGAGATGGATTGCATGATTCCCGTATATAATGCAGCATCACCAATATAAAGGATATAGCTGATGGTATAGAGAATACCACCAATTTCGGCACAAAAGGTTATAAATAGTTGGCTTTTTCATGTGTAAAAAGCCCTTTCATTCCATCTTGCCCTACATCCTCAGATAAAAAGCACGCGATTTTTTAGACCTACCCGTCGCCCTAATACTAGAGCGATAATAGTGGTAAAGGCTAATCCCCAAACCACCCTAATTGGATAGGATTACCATGACGATTTTGCCAAACAAGGACCAATGATAATAAGGTATCTACTGTCGCCAATCCTGTTACGAAACACAAGATACGGCGGTAAAAGCTGCATCTACAAGCGCCGTACTTTGGCCTTGAAGCATTTGATAGGGGGGCAACAAGCAATATCGTCCCTATAGTCATAACAGCCAAAAAGCTAAAGCTAATAACGATAAGGATTATGTTGCATATTGCTGAACTTGATTTTTGAAGTATTTTCCACATAACCATAATCCTATCCTATAAGCGCCTTGATATCTTCTAAAAAACTCGGTAATGGACTGCGGCCGCCAGTTCCTTGCGTATTTAAAGCTGCTACAGCGGAAGCAAAAGTAGCCGCTTTTTCTAAGTCCTCGTGCGCACAACTATGGGTAAATCGATAGCATTTTGACTGGCTCGTTTCATTCATAGTTGGTGTTAGTACCATCTGCTATTTTGCAAAGTGTTTTTGTAAGCATATACAAAAAGCACCATGGAAGCTATCCCAGCCCCGTTGTATCTACTACAGTAGCTTGAGAAAATGGTTCACATCGATAAGATGTTCCATCAGGCCATACAAAATAACTACCGTTAGCACCATCGGTAACACCTGCTATGAAGGCTCCTCGTTCATGAATGATACGACAAGCATCTTCTAAATTAGTTGTGCCTGTATATTTTCAGCATAGTCTCGAGCTACGATAACGATGTGACTGGCTTCTGTAGCCAGGCTTCATATCTTCATCGTAGCGTTGAGCACCACCATCTAAAAAATAATAGTGCCTACCTTTTTGCAACGGCCATGGCAGCGCATGAGTTGCGATGTCTAGATTAATATGCAAAATATAGGCAGATTCTATGAGTTGTTTATGAGCCTCTAAAGAACTCGAGGCTCAAGTGCAGTAGATGCGTTCAAAAAATACAGCCCGTTCCCCCTGTCTTCTGTTTCAAGAATCGTTTGCAGTTCCACTCTTAGCATCCGCATCAACTTGGATGCCCTGTATTGACATTATATTTATGAAAGTCCTCTAGAATATAGCGTCCAACCATATCATCCCCAATACGGTCAATCATTACCGTCCGAGATCCATATTTACCAGCCGTGGCTAGTGCAGTCTCGCTGGACCGCCGCCATCTGTAGTAGACGAGACGGCCTGTTGCACCCTCACGCCCCGTTGAAAATGATCAACTACGATGAATCGTCTAAGGTACTAGCCCCAATACCAACTATATCTATCACTTCGTTAGGAAATGCATTCATACTAACCTCCTATTACCTTGTATAACTATATGTACAGAATACATTCCGAAACATTAAAAAAAGTAAACCCCTAGGCCACGATATATTCTCGTTAAACTGAATAGTCAGTTTAAAGAATAGATCGTAATCTGGGGTTTTAATACTAAGATAAAACGTACCTGTCAATGTTTGTATATTATTTATATGAGAGGTTGTTAGTGATAATTAGGACATCATACGTTCCATCATGTATTCAATTTCATCAGCGCTCAAATTCGCCATAGCTTGAATCATGCGATTTGCTGATTCACCAGAGGCACCACTCTTAGCGATTTCTTCTTTCGCTTTTTGTCATGAGTGCTTCTTTGCGTTGCGCTTCTGTCTGTTCATCGGTTGGTACCGAAATATTAGCTTTACCTTGGCCAATACCACGTATCTCTTGATTAGGATTTTCTTTAGATGTGTCTTTGTATCTTGGGCCGCTTCACAGTTCTAAGGCAAGGAGTTTTGCCCGTTATAATATATTCCATAGCCTCTAATGTACTTTGCGTAATATTTACAGTCAGAATTCACCAGCTGATGTCAATTTATACAATAAGCCATTATACGAAACTAGGCCTCGTTTTCCCATAGTTTATACAACCAATTCAATTCATCTAAACGAGAATCCATAGCCACTAATGTATTGATATTCAAATAGCCTTGTTCCAATTGGCTTACTACTTGGTTTTACAAATGGTTGTAAATCACTTTGCTTCATAAGTGCCATAAATGGTTTTTCATACGGCTTACCATATCTTCATATGGTTTAAGCGCGATGTAACATCATCCCATAACCATCCACATTGCCACCGGCACCACTGCCAAATGGGAACATCGGTACACCTGCTTTAGCTAAAGATATTGTATAAACTACGTTCGATTATTAGCACTCCAGTGTGCGGCACTCAATCTTCGATAGGCACGAGCCTCTAAATAGGTACGTCCAAATTCAAACATATCCCCTTGCATAGACGTTGTGGCTGCTGGTGGCACCTTACCGCTCGCAATATCGGTTTAAATCACTTCCATCGAATACATTCAATTGATATAGGTCAGCACCATCTACGCCAGAACTTACTAAGTCGGCTAAGTCTTGTTCCCAAACCTCCATTGTTTGACCAGGCAATCCGTAAATCAAGTCGCAGCGGAACATTGACCATAGGCCTTTAGAGCCGCCAAACGCTCTAGTACGGTTTCTTTTTGTATCAAACGACCTACCATTTGGCGCACTTCAGTATTAAAGGATTGGATGCCAATAGACATACGGTTAACGCCATTATTCATCCATACTTCAAGATTTTCAGGAATCAAATCATGAATGCGACCTTCTAGCGTAAGCTCATAATCATTAGCTAGTGGTAAGTATTCTTTAATCGCTTTTTAACAAGCGCTCAGAGTTTGCTGGAGATAAGGATGTCGGTGTGCCACCGCCAATGAATACAGCGTGGATAAGACCATCCTTTAAGCGTGGACATTCACTAGCCAGCTTAAGTTTCCCCAATAAGGCCATCAATATAGTTATCTTCAATACTTTGACTTGTACCATTTTGGAAGAACCCACAGTACGTACATTTTTGTCTTGCAGAATGGAATATGTATATAAGCACACTGCATTTGCCCCTCTTAGGAGTACCACATTACAGTATCCCCATACAGATTGTGATTCCTTCGGTGAAATTAAAAGTCCCATTAAGCCCTGCATGAACAACGCGTTTATGAGGAAAAGCGCCGCTCATAGGATTATCACAGGCTAAACTGAGTTTGCAGATTCCGTTGTTTCTCCGGAATGGATTCAAAAAAGCTTGCCAAACTCATACGTTTCCCCTTTCACTCGTTAGCCGCTTTTGCAAGCACAGATTTAGCAAATTCTTTCGCATTTGCAAAATCTTGTTCATCAGGATGCGTTTCTGCCGCCTTATGCAATGCATCACGTTCAGGGCTTTGTCCATGAGCAGATCCTGGTGGGAACATTTTGTACATCATCTCGATTACTTTTAGGATCAATTTTACCTTGACATACAAACCATCCACCAAGATTCTTTATTAGGCAATAATGTAGATGCTTTTTTCAATACTTTTCACGAGCATGATGGAATCAGCATACATCCCCAATGTAGCAAAAAGAATACGACATGTTTATTGTTCAATGTTTCAATCAATTTAGCAGCTTCTTTATTCGCTGTGCCGCGGTCTACCCAAAAAACCCTACAAATACGGTATCAATCTGCAAGGTTTGCAGGCGCTTCTTTAACAGGCACACAAGGTGTACCTTCTGGCATTACAGAAGCCATCGCTTCTGCTACGCTTTTGTATTCCCAGTAAGGAAGAATATAAAATAATAGTACCCATATTTATCTCCTTACATTATGTATGATTAATCGTCATCTTCGCCTTCGGATAGGTCAAATCGTACCGGAACAGTTACGGTTGAATGTCATCTGTTGGGTTTTGATATGGTAATGCACGATTTACCGCAGCCATAGCCTCTTCTCAACAATGGATCATCGCCAGATTCCACATATTGTTCAACGGCATTACCATTTGTATCAATACGTACAAATACGTAAATTGTTTCATGAACTTCTTTATGTTGACGAATGTATTGTTGAGGAATCACCTTCTGATTATTTACAGCATTATAAAAGCCTTGTTTATCAAACGCTGACATGAGCTCGACCATGACCATCACCAGAGCCCTTGTCCGTACCAGAGCCTTCGCCTTCAGCCTGTCCATCACCAACGCCCGTTCCTGTACCAGTACCATGGCCGCCACCTTCGCCGCCACCAGATCTGGACCATTACCGGCAACAGCCGCTTTCACCAGATACATTTGATGTATTTTTCACTACCCTTACTTTGGGACATCTACCGCATCAGAATATCCGTCGCTGTAGATGGTTCTACATTCGCTACTACAGCCTTTTGTTCTTGCCGCCACTTCATCTGCAGACAATGGTTTTGGGAATAGAGATGACCTATCACCGCCGCCACCACCAGCGTGACCTACCGCCATCGTCGAGCACACTTTGGGTGAGATCGACTTCATAGGTTTCCTGCTCTTGAATGGCCGGAACAACTACGAAAAAGATAACGGCAATAAAGAGAATGATAAGATGAACTACGGCGGATATTATGGCTGCTTTTTCCATGATATGCCTAATCCCATAGTTATCCTTTCTGTTCTGCTGCAATAGCTAAGCGTTTAACACCAGCTTGTTTAAGCATGTCCATAATGCTACTACTTGTCCATGAGCAGAGCGTTTATCCGCTTGCAATATAACGCTAGCATTCAGGGTTTTGTGCAATTCGTTCTTTTACCATCGCTTCTGCTGCATCAATGCTCATTGGGACATTATCAATCGTTATATGACCTTCTGCATCTAATGTAAGCACCACTGGTAATTGAGCTGGTGCAGATGCGGTTGTCTAATGGCAACTGTACAGACAAAGCCTTTTGGGCAATTGTTTGTAAGCTATTCATCATGAAGAACACCAATAAGAAGAATATGATATCAATCATAGGATAATCATAATTCAGGCTTGATTTCATGCGAAAACTTTGTAAATTCATAGTTATTTCCACCCTTCTCGTTTTGCGGTAATGATGTTAACACACATGTTTTTCAATTTGGTTAATAATAGAGTCCAAACGATGGCTAAAGAATGTATACACAATAAAGGCCATAATGGCTACACATAGGCCAGTTGCCGTTGCGATAAGGGCTTCCCCTACACCACCAGTAATGGCAGATGCACCAGCACCGGCATCGAGAATACTAAAGGAACCAATCATACCTGTTACGGTGCCAAGTAGGCCCAACAATGGGGAAATTAACGGTTGCACTTAAGTAATCCATATATTTTCTAAAACCTACTGCATCGACACCCATTTGATCAGAGAATGCTGTTTTCATGCCTTCTTCAGTAGCACCATTTTTCAAAACCAGCTTCAGCAATACGACTAGCGATGGATGGGTTTTCTTTGATTACCTTTCAATTTCATCCCATTTTTGTAATTTTGCATACTCATTAACCGCATGAGTTACTATATAGGTTTTCCCTGCATATTTACGATAGTAGAAAGTGCGTTCTACGGCGATAGCAATGACCAAGAGACAAGAATAATAATGGATACATTACATACCCGCCACTATGAAACAAGTGAATGACATAATTTAGATTTTCCATACTAATAAACCTTTCTGTCTATTTATAGACTGCACATTAGAACCTGTACGTTCCTTGAATTCTTGCATAATCGCCTAACTTAAAGCTTTCATTACCATATAAAGTATCTCGTTTATTTGTGCCCTTCGCATCAAATGTATAGAATGCTTCAAGGAGTAAATCCTTGCGCGGTACATACCCAGCACCGAATGTAAAGCTGCGGATACCATCGAGGTAACGATCCGGTACAGCACCTGTACCATTACCACCGAGGAATGAGCCATGAGCGAAGTATTTATAATCGATGAACGCGTTCCAAGATTTTGGAACATCGATATCCGCACGACCAATGTCTAGGCGAGCCATCCAGAAATGAGGTGTACCGCCCATTTGGTGACCTTTTACAGTAAAGTCTGCGGTTCCACGTTCATGGTCATATACAGTATTACCATTCATGTAGCGGCAAATTTCGATCTATTTTGACCATAATCTACAGTAAGTACTGCGCTTTCACCGATTTGGTATTTAGCGCCAATACCAAATACATTCGCTATATTGGAGAAGCTTTGTTCATCATTACCATTACCATTGGCATTTAAGAATGTACGTTTTACCATTAAAGGATCGATAAGTACCATGCTTGTAAACCAAGACGGTCGCCAATTTGTTTCTTCACTTGAACAAACGCTGCCGTTTCAATAGGTGGAATTGTATCTTTTCAAGAACAATGCCTTCGGTTTGAATGATGTTACCAATGATTTTACCAATTGCTTCACGTGGTAATTTATTTTCAGACTCTGCATCATGTACAACCTTTTCAAGATTATACATATAGTTGAACAATGCATTTGGCATGCCCCAACCATAGTCAGAACTACCTTCACCATAATCATTGGAGGACATTGTAAAAGTTCTTTTTGTAAATCGCATCTTTAGCATCATAATCACTAAATACATAACTACCACTATCGTATTTATATGTTTTAGCACCTAAGTAACCACTGAACTCATAATCACTAGCTGGTTGTCCATAGTAATCATAAGATTGTTTGAACGTGCCATCTGGCTGTTTAACCCAAACACATCAAGCTCACTATTGTTATAATTCTTCCAGTTATCTGTAGCATTATATTTAGCAATTTCTGCTATGGATTGATTAATTTCGTCACCATGTTTTTTCAACATAGGCTTTAGGATTTACTAAAGCCTCCTTATTATCAGTAGATACGATAAGACCTTTAGCCTTTTCTTTCAAGTATTCAGGGGAATAAAGAAGAGTTCACATTATACATAATGTCCCCGGTCTTATAGAGTTTTTCCCCTGTATTCTTATTAGTGATTTCATACATTGTATAACCACCAGACGGAATATCAAGGGAGAATTTCTTCTCAGCCATATCTGTAGGGTATGCCTTTGTAAGAATATCTTGTAAGCGGCTCATCACTTGAGCTTGTTTTGTTGTGTTTCTGCGAGCTTTGCATTAGCCTTTTCAAGCTCTTGATCGCGATTCGGATTGCTCCAACTTAGATTCAATGTAGCTTTATACGCATCATATTCATCTTGTAATCCTTTTTAGCTGTTGATAGAAGTAAATTGTATCTACCTTACCTTTATAAGTAGATTCATAAATACCTGTTGGGCTATCTGGTGCTGGTGCATCCTCAGTAGATTTGCTTTCACCATCAGACCCGTTTTTTGTAGCATTATTAATATCATAAAGGATAATCATCACGATTAATACCAATCAATTCTGCTGCTGCTGTTGGAGGTCTAGTAATCACTTCATGTACCACATGGGTATACGCAGAATCATTAATACCTGTGCTATGTTTAAAGTTACCTACACCAACGCGAACTTGTGTATCATACCAGTCCATACGCCACGAACCCCATCATAGGACTGACCAAACCAGTAGCCACTTGCTCCCATAGGTTCAGTTAAACGACCTACGGAAACATCCCATTTCTTAACGCGTCTTGTCAAATCAACAGTATCGAGACGTTGGTGGTTGAAACGCTTTGAATCTGATTGAGTCCAGCTTGTATCTACGCCACTCATGCCGGACATGCTACCGATAACCGATAGGTTTGTAAACGGATTAAGACGTGCATCAAATCCAAGACGAATGCGTTGTTCAAACTATGTCGATTAGCATCGTACATATTAGCTTCGCAGAACCGAACATAGAATTGGCTCTATATGGAGATTGTGGACGATTCGAACCATCGTGAGCCATCCAGCGAGCACGATAGTCACCAACAAAGGTAACGCCGCGTTCTTTAGTTGTATATCAAAATCAGAACGGATAAAATCAGTTAAGTTTAACAACTTCGGATAGGTTTTGTACTGTAGACTCTGTACCATTAGTAGATACGCCATTTACTACATCACCAGCTGCATTAGCTGATTTATTAACATCTTTTACCGATTGGCGTAGTCTTGGAATCACCACCGCCAAACTTGAGGTTTACACCAATGCGATATACACGTTCTTGTGTAGCACGGTCATCATCGCGATGATTAAAGATTATTGATACCAAAATACATCATGGCGTTCTTATTGAATCGTTTTTGAACCATTAGGTTCCAAATGCCAAATGTTTTCTTTTGGTAAACTTGCTTTTTATATACCCCGGCATCACCGGGATAAAAATATCTGGCCAGTAGTTACCACCATTATTTAATGTATTACTATCGAGCATATCAATGTAGTAATCACCCCAAATGGAGCCATTCCAACCAGTTTTTGGATTGTCATAGGTTACCAATATCTACCTTGTGCACTGGTTTATCCAATAATTGCCGAGGGCATCGTTGGATCGCTCTTATTAATAGCATGCAAATAGGTATATCCTAATTTACCGGACCAATATTTACCAAATTTTTGTTGTACTTCCGCTTGAAGGCCTGTGATTTCAGCCATACCGATGTTTTTAAAGCTGTAAATCATATCTGGACACGTTGGTATTTTGCATCCCTTTCAAATATGGTGCAAAATCTTGAATTCTCCTGTAAAGTAAACCGACATATAGTTCTTGATGCGGTTATGGAATACACCACGAGCATAGGTGTTTTTATTTTCACCTTCTAAGCTCATATCAATATTGAGCGATTTTCAGGTTTTAAATTTGGATTACCAGCCCAGTACCAACCGAGTTTTGCTACCCCAATCCCTACCGGATTAGACGCATACATTTCCCAGTTATACCACAATTCGCCCATACCAGGTTCTGTATAACCAGTACCAACGTGGCCTTAAATCGACGATGAGGATTGCCTTTCACATTGTATGTCATCCCCATGGAAGCAGATAAATTGGAACCAAACAAACTACTATTATCTAGTCGAATGATAAGAACAAAGGTAGGTTCTTATTCACTTGCCATGTATCGGAAATATAAGCATTCATTTTACGAATCGTACCCTTAATGTCGTCAATCGTTGGTCGCGATTACGATACTCTTCTAAGAATGCCTTACCATTCAGTTTTGGCGCTTTTTACGCATTTCTGGATCACTGGACTCGCCATATTTAAAATAGTCGCCTACGATTTTGCAGGTGTTAGCCATTTCTGGATTTTCAGCTTCAACCGTGATTTTAATGCATTATAACGGTTTCTAAAGTCATCGGATATCGGTTGATTATTAGGAGATGTACTCGACCAAGAGCTAATAGCCCCTTCAGACAATCCATAATTTACATAATCATCGTATGTAATGCCTGGTTTTTGCGCATCCGTTTCCAGCACCATAATATTCATAATCCATATCCTATTGTGGCATACCGCTACTGGAGTTTATAAATTTATAATCATGAATGGGAATAAACTTTAACACTGTTATCCCCTTTTTATCGCAAAGACGATCTAGCTTATCAACAAGCAAGCTTTATCATGCCCATGGATCAATGGTACTCGTATTTGGGGAACTCTTTAATCAGCTACAGAACCTTCTTCACGAGCATAGCTAACACCATAACTAAGACGAGATGTTTATTATTAAGCTGCGTATTTGCATTGAGCCGAACATCTAGTTGACGATTTCGATATTATCGATATATCGTAACTCATTAGAAACCTTCATAAGATGATCGTCCCGTATAATTGATAAGCGCTACGTCATCTTCTTTTAATGCGGGAATAGTTAGTTTTCTACAGTCAATCGCTTTTTCCCGCTTTAGCATTCCATGAAAAGATTAATCGTATTACGATTAGCAGTACGTTTAAAATGTTGTTGTTGTGGTTCTAAATCGGAATCAGAATGTTTAATATCGCGTACAAGATCTTCTGTATATCGATTTAAACGCATTTCAAATTTATTATTTTATTAGCCTCATACGTTGCCACAAAGCCAATATCAGAGGCATCACCATAATAGGAAGCACATTAGGCTTAAAATTATGTTTTGCATAATCAAAGCCCATACCTGATGCACGGCGTTTAACCGATGCAAGGACAGGCATTAAATCCTTGTTTACTACCTGATAAGCCAACCTTTAATTTCCCCATCTGCCCCGAATCAGCTCGAATATAAAAGTTTTGGAATGGGAATAAATCGCCATCACTTTTACGACGCATCCTTCGGCATTTACTTGCAATGTTGGTTTCTTAAGAGCCTTCTTGGTGATGATATTAACGACACCACCACCGCATCAGAACCATATTTAGCACTCGCTGCACCTTGAATAACCTCGATGCGTTCTTCTACATTTTCGGCATTCTAACCGTTGTACTTCGTCCGCTGCGCCAGAATACTTATCAAAATCCCCCAATACTGGTTGACCATCCACAAGAATCAATGTATGACGAGCCTCTGCACCGCGAATAGATACACCTACACGTCCCATGGCATCAACGGTTCTAGATACACCCGTTTGGGTAAATATAATATCTTCGACGGACTTCGCCTGCTTCTTCTCAATCTTTTTGGTAATGATTTGCAATTTCTTGCTGTGGATTTAATTTTGCTTCTTCCTCTGCCCATGTGCCTTGTACATGAACTACATCTGTCGTAACAGCTGCATTATCCGCTAAACGACGAGGGGTGCATTTAGCCATAATGCAACCGCACTAGATAGGACTAAATAGCGCTTTTGTACGGCTCCACCGATTCATTGTTTCCTCCTCTTATAATCTCACTCAACTATATGCATCATTAAAATTAGTAATAAAAAATACACTTTACTAACAACAATGACATTGAAAGTCATTTACATTTAATATGTTAGCAAAGTGTATTATGCATATCTACATCTGAAAAAGACCAAAATTATACGATTTTGATACTTTTGTTAGATACAGTTAAACAATATATAATTATACTCTACGATAATCACTCGGTGTCATACTGACAAAGTCCTTAAAGGTACTTGTAAATTTACTACTGTTTTCATAACCTACGGCATTGGCAATTTGTAAGATGGATTCATCCGTTTCATGTAGTAAACGTTTCGCCTCATTAAGACGGCACTCTTTGATGAATTGATGAATTGTCACACCTTATACGCCCTTAAAGCAACGTTTTAAAAAGGTTGATGCAGGAAACATCAAAATCACGGGATAGATCATCAATGGTTATACGTTTGACGGACTTAGACAAATATTTACCTACCGCTTTTACAATATCTACCTGTTGCTTTCGGTAGCTACCTCGTTTTTCATGGGATTCTGCAGAGATTACAGACAATAATACAAAAAATATTTCTACAATCTTTAGTTTAAAATAATGAGCTCTAATGGAATCTGGCACATTATATAAACTGGAAAAATTTGGCGAACCGACTCTGTTTCCTCCATCATCATACCAAAGTCTGTATTTTCACAAAATCGATTGCTATGGCAGTCAAATCAATTATGTATCAGCTACCAAGGTATCTAATACATGCTGTGCCTCGTACTACATCTACTAATAGAACAATTCCCTTTAAACGATTTTGTGGGAAGTAATTTTCATGTTGATAGTCGGCCCGGATATGCCATCCTAACGACATATCTCCTGGTCCTATACAAGTATTCTCCAGATGCAAACTTGCATTCAATACGTCCCTCTTCTACAATGATTAATGCGAAGGTCTTTTGTATGAGATTTGGCGAAAAATTGAATCGTTTCACGCTTATACATCAAGGAATAGCAAATCAATACCGTCAAATACGGTATGTCTAGCCATGCATACTCCTGATTGTAATTTCATATGAGCATGTGATTCATAGTATCACCATATATATAAATATTATAAACAATACATTAATAGTAACTATTTTGAGATTAATTGTCAAATTAATTTTGTAATAATTCATGTAATCTTTATTAAAATACGAAATACAAAATATTCATTTCTTCTAAATAATAATTGCCTGGTAAAAAAAATCCCTCGTAATAAAGTATTCTCTAATACGAGGATTTTAGTTATTATTAACTATTTTTGTTTTAAACAATAAATAACAATGCTATAACATGAGCAATCCATACAATTGCCATAATAATAAGGGCAACAGGAATATTCCTAGAAAAAATAAGCACCTATTAACATGATTGTAGTTACAGAAGCTAGAATGGACAACTTTGTCCGCAACGTCAATGCTTTATCGCGTTCATACGCACCAACTGTCTTTTATATAATTGGGACTCCTAAAACATTCTATGAAAGCGTTCAGATCCACGCGCTAAAACAAAATAAGGTAAGCATATAAAAAGGAACTGTTGGCAATATTGGTAATACGATACCTGCTGTACCAAGAGCAAAAACTGATAGCACCAATGGTCAAGAATATATATCGAATTACTACATTACTATGTTGCTCAGTTGTTTTCATTACTCCTCTTCTACGTAGTTAATAACTTTACCTTTTGTTTTAATAAAGTTTGGAATAATAAGAACAAGGGCTGCAATCGCAACAACGCCATAAATACCAGCCATGCCAATCCCATTCGAAGGCATTACCAAATACAAGGCCCATTACGGCAAAAGTCTGCATCACCAAATGTTGTGTTTTGGAAACCTAATTGACCAAGAACTGGCAATGCCAGTGCTGGCAAGAATGTAATAGCCAAAACCATTAAGGAATGCGCCTACTGCAGCACCACGACGACCGCCGGTAGCATTACCATAGATACCTGCTGTTGCACCGCAGAAGAAATGAGGTACAAGACCAGGAATAATCAATACGCCACCTACAGCACCTAGGATAAAGCATACCGATGATACCGCCGATAAAACCTAATGAATCCTAATACTACAGCTGTTGGAGCATATGTAAAGAATACGGCACAGTCTACTGCTGGGATTGCATTAGGGATAATTTTTTGTAGCAATACCTTGGAATGCTGGAATCAAAGTCACCTAAGATCATACGTACACCAGAATATACGATTGTTACACCTACAGCAAAGTTCATAGCGCTCATAACTGCAAATAGGTATGGACTCATAGAACCAGATAAGGTTGCTACGAATTCAGAACCAACCGCAAAAGCTGCAATCAAATAGAATACAATCATGGTTAATGCAGTAGATAACGTAGAATCACGCAAGAAGCCCCATTTTCAGGAATTTCAATGTCTTCTGTACTTTCGTCTGCTTTACCGACATATTTAGCTACCCATGCAGATAAATAATAACCTAAACTACCAAAAGTGGCCATTAATGTAATTTCATCGCCATCGGTAACTTTAGATGTATAGCTTTGACCGATTGCTGGAGAAATGGCAGACCAAGCGCCCATTAAGAAACCACCAACAGAGGATCAATTCCATACCGGATAAGCCTAGTACCAAGTACGGCAGACATAAGACATGCCATAAATAAACTGTGGTGACCTGTTAAGAATACATATTTAAACTTGGTGAAACGAGCAATTAATAAGTTCATCAATAAGCCTACAACAAGGAATAGACATCGTTTCAACACCAAGTACCTTTGTGCTACCGCTACGATAGCTTCGTTATTTGGTACAACACCGGTAATATGGAACTATGTAACCAATCATTTTACCAAGTGGATCAAGATTGTTAACGATAACACCTGCACCAGCAGCAAGCATTAAATATCCAAGAATAGGTTTTTAATGTACCAGTCATAATCTTATGAAATGGTCGTTTCAAAGCATTCAAACCAACAGGACATAATACCAATCAAAACGCTGGTTGAGACAATACATCACGTAGAATTCTAATACCATTTCCATGGAATTACCTCCCTATGAAGTTGTTACATTAGCGATTTGTTGTAATCGTTCAAAATATCTTCAGTAATTTTCTTTTTTATTAATATAACTACGAACAATAGCTACATTCTTGTCTTCAAATTGTTCTGCTAATTCCTTTTACAGTTACAATAAGGTCCGCCTTACGACCTTGAATTGCATTAAAATCAATAGATTCAACTTGTGCATCAATACCATTTTCAGCACAAATTTCTTCAATTTTCATTTTAGCATCAAACTAGAACAAATGCCATTACCGCATACAGTTAAAAGAAATCATACTTGCCTCCCTACTAAACGTATTCTTCATCTTTCTAAATGTTCGGCCAAGAATGCTTGTACATCTTCAATACTTTCAAAATCAGCGGCCGCATTTGCATCAAAAACTCATCATCCTCAAATAATGTCGCAATATCTGTCAACAACTGAATATGTTCTTCCTTGTTTGGAGCACATAAAAACAACGCTACAGACACAGGATCATTTGTCTGGGACTACCAAAATCGATAGGTTTTTTCTAAGGTTACCAATGCAGTACCTACGTTTTGCCCCATTTTCCGGACGAGCATGTGGCATCGCAAAGACCTGGTGCCAATACAATATATGGCCCCATTTCACGTACTACTTCAACCATAGCCTCCGTATAAGATGGATCAGTAAAACCAGCATCAACATGAGGTTGTCCACCGTGACGAATTACCTCTTCCCACGTTTCTGCAGGATAATGAAAAGATACATTATCCTCAGATAGTAAATCTTGTACAAAAACTAACACCTCCTGAATTTACTTTTACGTACATACTTTATTATATCCATTCTGTGAATTTTTCATATAACAAAATAGGATAAGGCTATAAAAAAGAATAAAAAACAATTTTAGTGATGAATTTATTAACACATAGTAGGATATCCTATATTAAAATATTTAATCATATTTTGAATTTTTACTAACTCAAGCATTTTTATATTAAGTATCACCAATCCTATTTCCAATTATAATTTCTATAGAATCTAACCGCTCACAAATAATACCCATACGCGTATATATATTGTATATATAGAAAAATTCTCTATACTTAGATAAAGGTTATATTACCTATACAATAAAATAAGGAGATTTTATGCAAACTTCTATAAAAGCATTAATACTATGTGTAATATTATGTATTTCATTGGTAACGGCCTTACAATTTGGACCACATTTATTTCTTTAGATCAAATCATTCCCCTGCACTTATGGTATGATGGACCCAAATGCCACCACGACCATGACAAAACACAATTATTACAGATATTCGTTTGCCTAGGCTCATCCTACTCAGTACTAACGGTATAGGCCTATCCCTTTGTAGGTTTATTAATGCAAACGGTAACTAGAAATGCTCTAGCAGATCCCTTAATGTATTAGGTGTTTCATCGGGTGCTAGTACAGGTGCCGTATTTGCTATCATCATGGGCGGTATTCCACTACTAGGGGCCTATAATACGCCTGTTTTTGCAGCCCCCTAGGGTGCATTCTCTCTCTATTATCTTGGTATTGCTCTGTGTTGGTAAAAGCAACAGTCCTGTGAAAGCTCATCCTCATCGGTATGGGCATGACGGGGATTTTCTCGGCTTTAACTATGATGATAAATCTACGGAGCCAAGCACGAGGCACAAGTTCGTAGTGCTATGTTCTGGCTCTCCTAGGTAGCTTCACCAGGCATTCAATGGGGGTGATTTGCCATTAACGGCTATCATTGTAACCTTGTTTATACTATACATTCTATATGTTAAATCAAGATGCTTGATGTACTACTACTCGGTAATCATGAAGCAGCACAAATGGCTTATCAGTTAAACAGTTACAGCTAAGCATCGTTATTATATCCTCTATTGTCATTGCCACATTAGTATCAAAAGTGGGTGTAGTTTTTTTATAGGACTCATAATTCCACACCTAGCTAGAATTATAAGGTGGCCTAAGCATAGAAACACATTACTTTTTAGTGTTCTAATCGGTAGTATCGTCATGATATGGTCAGATGTATTATCAAAGAGCCCTATATAGTCGGAAGAAATCCCAATCGGTGTTCTTACATCCTTACTAAGGGCGCCACTCTTCATTTGGATTATTATGAATCGTTACAAACACAATGGTTTAGTATATATATCTATAGGAGATACTATGTATCCAAATTAATCAGCTGTCCTTCTCCTACGAGAAGAAAGAAGTGTTAAAGAATATTTCTGTAACATTTCCTAATAATAAAATTACAGCCATCATCGGGCCAAATGGATGTGGTAAGTCTACATTACTGAGCCATCTTTACCGCCCTCAAAAGATAAGATCACATTGAATCAAAAAAGCATTAGAGTCTTAAAGGGTCGTGAGTTTGCTCAATTAGTAGCAGTGTTAACACAGTCTAGGGACTCTATGATCGATGATTTCTCGTAAAAGATATCGTCCTCATGGGCCGTTATCCATATAAGCAACACTTCGGCACCTATAGCGCAGAAGATGTAAAATCGCAGAGCACTATATGCATGAAGTAGGCATTACACATTTAGCTAACGAACAAATTCATCACCTCTCAGGTGGCGAGAAGCAACGCGTTTTTATTGCGAAAGCTTTAACGCAAAAACCTCAAATACTTCTTTTTTAGATGAACCTACGAACCATCTAGATATGAAATATAAGGTAGCACTTATGAAACAATTGCGAGCATTCAAAAGGTACAACCATCGTAGTTCTACACGATTTAAATCTGGCTGCTCAATATTTGTGATCATATCGTGATTATGAATAAAGGAACAATCTAAAGAAGGTTCTCCAACTGAGGTACTAACACCTGAAATCCTTGAACCCATATTTGAAGTTCGTTCAAAACCTCTTGGGATGAAGGGCGCTATCACTTATATTATTAATTAAAAGAAAGGACTTACTATGTTTCAAAAATTAAGAAAGTCAAAAAAATTGTTATTAGTTGCTATGGCATGTGCCACATTTGCTATCGCTGGTTGTGGTTCTGACACAACGAAGAACGCAGCTGACAATGGCAATGCAGTAACATGGAGTGAAACTTTGACGGTACAAAAACTGACTTTGCTGTAAAATCTTCCCCTACCATGCTGTATCCATGTCTCAAGCAACGACAGAAATGATGCTTCAATTAGGTCTTGAAGACAAGATGGCTGGTACAGCTTTTAAAGAAAGAGAAATCTATCCACCTCTACAAGCCGCTTATGACAAGGTAAAAGTATTATCCGATAAATGGCCGTCCTACGAAGTATTTATGTCTGTAAAACCTGACTTTGTAAATAGTTGGCCTGGCTCCTTCAGCAAACGAGCCATCCCTGCTGATAAAATGATTGCACAAAGGTTAACATCTGGCTTCCTGAATCTATGCTATCTACAAGGCCGACTTGGAAACTAACTTTTAATGACATGATTAAATTAGGGTGAAATCTTCGGTGTTAAATCTAAAGCTGAAGAATGGGTTGCAGGTCAACGTAAAACATTAGCCGCTATCCAAGATAAGCTAAAAGACTTACCTCGTAAACGTGTATTCATTTATGACTCTGAAGATGGCCAGCCATTCACTGCCTTTGAAGGTTATGCGTACAACTAACATCTTGAAACTCATCGGTGCTGACAACGTAATGAGCGGCTTGGGTGTAGATAAAACATGGGCAAAGATCTGGGAAACTGTAATTGCTCAAAATCCTGATTATATTATTATCGCTGACTACGGTACTTTATTCGTAACGACGACGATTTCCAACAAAAATCGAAAAAATAAAATCTAACCCTCAACTTCAAGACAAGCTGTTAAAGAAGTTTCATTCGCGTAAAACTAAAATCACACCGGTGTTCAATACTGTAGATGCCCTAAAAACGGAAAGCAGAAGAGATTCACGGTGTAAAAAATCGACTAATAAACTAATAATGGCGTCGAATTTGCTGTAATATAAGGATTCTAAAATTATAGCATTATAACAAACGAAAAGGTCCTAAAATTCAAATGAATTGGGATGTTTTCATCAGGCTTATATTGCACAAGGCATATTGTAGAGAGTAGAGTGTGTTGTAGTTGAAAGATTTTTTAAAATGGATTATTGTAAAATAGATGTAAAGTTTATTAATATTTATATGCTGTGACAATGCCTTTTTTATCTATTTCTGATTATATTGTTGCCGCAAACGGTTTATCATTATTTGCCTTAATAGCCATAATTAATGGTTTGACGGGCGGGTGAAAGAAACTCTTCATCACTGAGTCGAATGGTTCTACCAATACGTTTAATCGGATTACGTGGGCGCCCGGCACCGCGTCTAGTTCCACCCCATGCCATATACATACCTCACTTTTCCTTGAAAAACTCCTTCACTGATAGTGTATAACCTCGTATACTCTTTAAGCATGCAATAGCCATTCATTATAAACAACCTCTTAACAGTCTTTAAATTGTAATAAACTGCATTTATTAGTAAATGCATAATCAACAAAACACATATTTATAAGTATTTTTCCCCTATCTCAACTTGAATTGTAACATTAATCAACATTTGCCAAACATAGATAAATCTTTTTGAATATAGTATTTAAAACCAGTTTATTTCTATATTTTTAGACTATTTAGATACTAGATACAACATAGTCAAATAGAGTTTTAAAATCTCATCAACAAATGGGATAACATAATCAATTAGCAAGAATACTTTAACTAAAAAAAAGACTGCTTTGCAGTCTTTTTTTATTTAAAAAGTATGATTGTATTAACCAAATAGTAAGTGACCCTACTTCATACGCAATAGCTGCTACAATACCAGATAGTGGAATTGTTGCAAACCACGCCAATACCAGATCTTGCTACGCCCCCAGTTAACAGCTTTCAAACGTTTAGAGGAACCAACGCCTAGCAAGGAACCACTTACAACGTGTGTAGTACTTACAGGTAAATGTAAGAATGAAGCTGTAAAAATAGTGATGGCAGAGTTTAAGTCAGCAGCGAAACCATTGATAGTTTCAATTTGAAAATCTTGGTACCCATTGTAGAGATAATTTTCCAACCGCCTACAGCAGTACCCATAGCCATTGCAGTAGCACAACAAAAGTTTTACCCAAATCGGTACATCTAATGTATCGATGAAACCACCACTAAGTAATGTTAAGGTAATAATCCCCATCGCTTTTTTGCATCATTAGAGCCATGAGAAAATGCCATCATAATTGCTGATACAATTTGCATGGATCACAAATCTATCATTCAATACGATTGGAAAATCTACCAAAGATAAGCAAACAATACTTTCATCACAATATAGCCACCAATCATGGCTACAATTGGAGATAAAAATAAGGGATAAGAAAATCTTTATAATCCTGCCTCATTTAAAAGCATCGAACCCTACGGACCAACCTACAGCACCGATGATACCACCGATAAGAGCATGAGATGAGGAACTAGGAATCCCCAATACCATGTAAGCAAGTTCCATGTTATGGCACCAATAAGAGCTGCTGAGATAATCCACTATTAATGAGAGACGCAGACATTACGATGTCACCACCGATTGTCTTTGCTACGCCTGTACTAAACCATGGCCCCCAAGAAATTGAGTGCCGCGGTCATCATAATTGCCTTTTTAGGTTCAATAGCACGGGTTGAAACAGATGTAGCAATGGCGTTCGCCGTATCGTGGAAGCCATTGATATAGTCGAAGGCTAATGCTAAAAATACTACTAGCCATACTAAATAATGAGCATCAAGCATACTTCAATACTACCCGGCGGAATGTACCAACCAAATCTTCGCAACCATCGATTACATCCTCCATGGCACTAAGGTTTCCTTCCATTTGATAATTTCAATAGGATCTGTACACTCAGTAAAGAGTTTAGCCATTTCTTCGTGGTAAATATTATCCGCTTCAGACTCAAGTTTCAATACTTGATGTACACGGCCTTCTACCTTTACATGATCCTTTTTTAAGGCTACCCATATAACCAATAGATTTATTAATATGCTTAACGCATTTTACAACGATTTCACTCATACGGATAGCACCATCACTTGGTTTACCAACGTGGTACATAACCATTTTATCCATAATTTCTTTAATATTATCCAATGTAGTATCCAATTGGTCGATTAGAAGCTGAATATCTTCACGATCCATTGGAGTGATGAATGTTTTACGTAAACGTTCTACAGTTTCGAGTTACTAATTCATCGGCAGCTTTTTCCTTTTGTATCAATTTCAAGAAAAGCCTCTTCTTTAGAGATTTCGCCTTTAAACACACGTTCCATCATCTCTGCGCTTTCATATGTAAGAGCAGCATGATTTTCTAAAATACTGAAAAATTTTTCTTCTTTTCCTTTTTAATTTAAAAGCCATGAAGATCCTCCTGAAACAGTATTGATTGCTTCTATAAATATAATTTAATTATAGCACACTAACAATAATTCCTAAACAATTTACCATGCTCTATATTTTAACCCTATGCGTATATGGCATATATAGTATCTCATTCTGTGAAAACAACTATAATAGTATTTACGTATCATAGGTGTACTTTCTAAATATTCTGATCACAATAACTCGTAAGGTGAATAGTTCTATGATTCTTCATAACATCCCCTACAAGTCTAAAGACAATAAAAAGCAGATAGCTGATAAATTATCAACTATCTGCTTTTTAACTTAAGCCACATACGAACTTTTTATAGTATATAGCAACTAATTACAACAGTTAACAGTTAGAAATACGGTTAATTATTACTGTTACTATTTTTACCTATTAGTTATTAGCTTCCGCTGCTGCTTTAGCCGCTTCTGCTGCCTTTTTTCAAATTAGGCACAGATGTTGGGCATGTAGCAGGCGTACAAGCACCATTAGGACCTAAGTCTTCTGCACGGCTCACAAATGTGGTATGTAACATGTGATGTGCTTTATGGCTCATAGGTTTGCCATCGAAGAACTCAGCATATAATTTTTGAATATCTGATTATCACAAGCTGCTTTCACTTGTACCTCTGCATCGCGAGTATACAAGGACGCAATACGAGCTTCACGAGCTTTATCAGCCATCGGTAATTTAACGCGTGGTTGACCACCACCACCGATACAGCCACCACGGCAAGCCATTACTTCAATGAAGTCATAATGGATGTTTTCTGCACGCATGCGTTCGATGAATTTACGCAATTTGCCTGTACCATGAACAGCCGCTACATGTAATGTTTTATCACCAATCACTACGTCTGCTTCACGAGCACCATCCATACCGCGAATTGCTTCAAATGGGATCAATGTTTGAGGTGCATCTTCACCAGTTGCAAATTTGTAAGCCGCACGCATAGCCGCTTCCATAACACCACCAGTATTACCGAAGATGATACCACCACCAGATGCTTCACCCATCAATGGATCAAATGCAGAATCTTCTAATTCATCAAAGTTGATTTCTTCTGCACGTAACCATTTTGCAAGTTCACGTGTAGTAATACAGTAGTCTGTATCGCGCATTTCTGGTACATCCCAGTATTCAGCAGAGGAGTTCATTTCATCGCGACGAATTTCGAATTTCTTAGCTGTACAAGGTGTTACTGCAACAGCAACGATTTGTTTTGCATCAAGGCCCATTTTTTCAGCAAAATATGTTTTTGTGTAGGCGCTTGCATTGCAATTGGACTCTTAGCTGTAGACAAGTTTGGCAAGAATTCTGGATAGAATGTTTCAGCAAACTTAACCCAAGCAGGACAGCAAGATGTGAATTGAGGCAATACCGCATCACTATTGATAACGCGTTCCAACAATTCAGATGCTTCCTCCATGATAGTCATGTCAGCACCAAAGTTTGTATCTAAAATATAGTCGCCACCCAATTTACGAAGAGCAGCTACCATTTTACCTTCTACGAATGTACCCGCATCAAGACCGAACTCTTCACCTAAGCCAACACGTACAGCAGGTGCAGTTTGGAAAACGACGATTCTATTAGGGTCAGCAATAGCTGCTTTTACTTCATCAATTTCAGAGCGTTCATTGATGGAATCGAATGGACAAATAGATGCACATTGACCGCAATGAATACAAATTGGATGATACATTAGTTGTTAAGTCATAATAATCAAATACGCCCATGTCTACAGCACAAGCTTTACGACATAAGGAGCAGTTTTACATTTGGACAAATCTTGAACTAATGCAATATTACCGTCTTCAATAGGTACACGACGGTCTAAAAATTGGTACTTACTCATGAGTTCCTCCTACTTAGGTAACGTTGTTATCGTTAATTGATGAAATTATACTATACATTGTGATTTTTATCAATAAATTTACATGTAATTCCTTTGCATAACAGATATTAAAAATCACATGATACAAGGAATTATAGGCGTTCTTCTAATTCCATCCACCGTTCTGTGAGCGCATCTATTTGGGATTGAGTCTCTTCTCGCTCAGCCATCAAGGATTGCATCTTTTCATAATCAGTAGCAACTTGACTAATCATGACATCGAGGCCCTTTACTAAATGCTCTAATTTAGGTAACTCATCCATAATGTTAGCATACTCTGCTTCTTCCGCTTTATTGAGTCCCTTCTTCGGTGTTTCTTTGAAAGTATCTTCCCCAAATGTAGCCATATTACTATCACTACCATCTACCGAAGTACTTAATGATGAATCATCAGATCCAGTACTAGTTTCAGATTTGTTACTTTTATCAGTTTTAGAAGCAATAGATGTATCAGTATTAGCCATGTAGAATGGGCGCTTTCCACCACTACTTTCATCTAAAGAATCCTTGTAATCGGAATAGGAGCCGTGAACAATTTCAATTTGACCATCACCACTAAAAACAAAGAGTTTATCCACAACACGGTCTAAGAAGTAACGATCATGACATACTGTGATAATGACCCCACTAAAGGAATCTAGGAAGTCCTCTAGCACCTCTAATGTAGGAATATCAAGATCATTGGTCGGTTCATCTAGTAATAAAACATTAGGAGCGCTCATAAGCAATTTCAATAGATATAAGCGACGTCGTTCACCGCCTGAAAGCTTACGAATCGGCACACCATGTAGGCTCTGGTGTGAAAAGGAATCGTTCAAGAATCTGACCAGCACTCAACGTAGAACCATCGCCCAGAACCATATAGGAATGATCTTCGCGAATATAATCGAGAACACGCATATCTTCATCAAACTCTGGTAGTTCTTGTTTGAAATGGGCAATGCGAACGGTCTCGCCCTTACCAATAGTACCGTTTGTAGGTTCATAGGTTCCATCAAGAATATTCATAAAGGTAGACTTGCCAACACCATTAGGGCCTACAATACCAATACGATCATGACGTACTACATGGTAGGTAAAATCCTTAATCATAGGGCGCTCACCAAAGTAGAACTCTAAATGTTCAATATCAAAAATGGTTTTCCCTAAACGCGTTTTTTTAAAGCAATGGGATCCATTTGATCGGGACGTCTAGTTTTCTCCATATTCTTAAGTTTTTCATAGCGGTCTAAACGAGCCTTTTGTTTCGTCGTTCTCGCCAAAGCACCACGACGTACCCATTCGATTTCTCGTTTCAAGAACTGACGGCGTTTTTCTTCCGTAGCGGCCTCGCGAGCCTCTCGATCGAGCCTTCAAGGCAATAAATTCTTCGTAATTACCGTCATATTGATACATACGACGATTAGAAAGCTCTAAAATCCCATTACATACAGAGTCGAGGAAATATCTATCATGAGTACTGATCAATAGGCCTCCTTGGCGAGCACTTAAGTAGGACTCAAGCCAGTCGATGCTATCTTCATCTAAATGGTTTGTCGGTTCGTCTAACAATAATAGGTCACAAGGATATAATAATGCCTGTCCTAATGCGAGACGACGCTTTTGACCACCAGATAACATAGTCACTTTTGATCCATCTCAGGAAAGCCTAATTTAGTTAAAATAATACGAGCCTCTTGCTCTACCTGCCATCCATCTTGTTGATCCATTTGTTCTAACGCATTCATATAGTTACGCGATATTTTACTATCCTCGCTACCAGACTCTTGCATTTCACGATATTCACGACTAATGCGTTCAAAAGATTGCACCATCCGCAAACGAGGATGGTCTCCATCAAGAACAGCTTCTAGCAACGTTGATTCTGGATCAAACTCTGGGGTTTGAGCCAAATAATGAATACTCGCCTTACCATTCCGCTCAATGCTACCCTTATCAGGCTCCATTCGGGCTGCCAAAATTTTTAGGAATGTAGACTTACCCGTCCCATTAATCCCTACAAGACCTAACCGTTTGTCTGTGGTGAAAGTAATATTCACATCTTTAAACAGCAGTCGTGTGCCATATGATTTTCTATATTTTGTAAACTAATAACGTTCATCGTATGCTCCTATTATGTCATTCTGTTATTTATTATACTACACATTACCATTGACAGTAACAGGCACCGTCAGTAGAATAAACGTAACGTATATATTCATGAGGAGGTCCACATGGCAGCAGATATCGTTTTAGACTTTTATGAAACTATCAACTTTGAACTTATCGATATTGATGGGTATGACACATTATTTACAGAACTTTTGGAAGATGGCACCTATGCAACTGTGTCTGATGATGACGGTCATTTACCAGAAGATTTAGAGACGCCAATCGTATTCAATGTGTACGACGATAACGACTCCTTCCAATGGAGTGTGACCCTAGATGATTCCTACCAACTAAAAGACTTGTTGGACAGTGCTGAAAGCACAGATACATTCTTAGAAACACTTCAAAAAATTCGACAAGAACATATTGAACAATACCAATAAAGCAAAAGCGATGACCTAAGAGTCATCGCTTTTTTTTTCATATAAAGCTACTAATATCTATATATTACAAATCTAGAAATACGCGCATTACCAATAGCTAATTATATTCGTACTAGCCACTACAAGAGATTAGTTAATAGACTCTTCCGCTTTTACTAGTTCAACAGGTTCGTCCGTATTAGTAGCATCTAGAATTTCAATTAAGCTATTTACGATATTCGCTGCACCATCAACATGCCATTCACGAGCGCGCTCAGACATCTGTTGAAGTCGTGGTGAATTGATAAGAAGGGCTGTCACAACATCTTCTAAGTTATGAATATCACGAGCCCAACGAGCACAACCTCGTTGTTCTAATAGCTCTGCATTAGCCTCTTCTTGCCCTGGAATAGCATTAAAGAACACCATAGGTAAACCAATTGTAACAGCCTCCATACAGGGTTAATGCACCAGGCTTTGTTACTAGCAAGGAAGAGGATTTCATAAGCTCCGAAATATTCGTAGTATATCCATACACAATAGTCTTAGTACGCATAGATTCACTAAGGGTAACTAAGGATTCATAAAAGAGATGTATTTTGACCGGCTACAACAGTAATTTCATCAATGCCATTAACTTCATCTAAGTGTTTTAATGCCGTTTCTAGAGAACCCAATCCAAGGCCCCCACCCATAACGAGCACTTTTATAGGTTCCTCTAAGCTATATTCTTCAATAGCATCACGGAAGAAGGCACGACGCACTGGAATCCCTGATACATGGATACGTGAGGCATCGATACCAGACGATACCATTTCATCTACCATCGATTCAGTAGCTACATAGTATGTATCAATTTGTGGATATAGCCAAAATTGATGGCTACTAAAGTCCGTCATAATAGCCACTAATGGTACATCGATATGCCCTTGACGTTTTAAGATAGACGCTGCACCACATGGGAATGGATGAGTAAATACCATCACATCTGGTTCTTCTTGTTGCACCAACTTAAGCATGCGGCTTTTCAATAGGTATGACAATGCAGTTTGCAAAATCGTACCACGTTTTTCCCCTTTTGATACGCGGTAAATCATATCATATAGCATAGGAAATACGTCAATCATCTTAATATATGTGCCCTTGATCAAATGCTCTACAGACATGGTTTCTGTATCAAGAAAGTCTACATGCGTTATGGAAGCTTGTGGCTCTTTCTCTTTCCAATATTCTTCTATGGCTCTGGCGGCCTGCATATGTCCTGTCCCAATAGAAGCGGACACGATGAGAACCTTCCGTGATCTTTCGTTATTCATAGTACACCCTTTCTCTGTGCATTATACCATAAATAGACGAAAAAAAAGAGACCTCGAAAGGTCTCTTTCTAATCCATTAGAGATTATTTTTTGCGTTTTTAGCTTTTGCAGCGTTAACTTGTTCTTTCAAACCTTTACCAGCTTTGAATGCAGGGGATTTGGAAGCTGCGATTGTGATAGTTTTACCGTTTTGTGGGTTACGGCCTTCACGACTGCGCGTTCACGAACTTCGAATGTACCGAAGCCGATAACTTGTACTTTACCGCCAGCAGCTAATTCTTCAGCAACTGTGTCAAATACAGCTTTTACCGCTTTTTTCAGCGTCTTTTTAGTTAATTCAGTTTTTTGTGCAACACTTGCGATTAATTCTGTTTTGTTCATGACAGAACCTCCTTAAAAATACTATACCTAAGAAGCATGCAAACCTCTAGGCTACTTTTTCCTGCACTTTAGCCTCCTCCCAAAAAAGCATCCAGCTCAGCTAATGAAAAGTCTTCCCATGAGCGATCGCTTTGGTTAACACAAGCTTCTACATGTAAAAAACGCTGTCGGAACTTTGTGTTTGTGCGATTTAGTGCATTTTCACCGCTTATTTTATACCATCTTAATAGATTAATCAAGGAAAAAGCACATGTCCCGCTTCTTTTTCCATATTTTTCTATCTTTTTGGGCAATAGCCTCCTTAAATTCATCCATTTCTTCCGAAACTTTCGCCCAAACCGGATCGAGCTCATCCCAGTCAAAACCTAGCTTCGCAGCCTTTTCTTGCAACTTATAAGCCGCCACTAAAGCAGGTAAACTTTTAGATACACCATCTAATACAGATTTTTGTATATTTTTCTTTTCTTGTGCCTTTAATTCGTCCCAACTGTATGATTTTTTATTATTTTCAGGGTCAAAAAACATGGGGATGACGGCGAATCATCTTCTGAGTCACATCATTAATTACATCTTCTAATGTAAACTGACCAGCTTCTTCAGCTAATTGACTGTGAAAGACAACTTGTAATAATACATCACCTAGTTCTTCGCGAAGATTAGCCATATCTTTATTATCGATAGCATCTACTACTTCATAAGTTTCTTCAATGAAATATCGACGCAATGATTCATGAGTCTGTTTTTGATCCCCAAGGGCAACCATTAGGAGCTCGCAAGGCTTTTACTACATCTACTAATGGTTGTACCGATACAGGCTTATCAGTATTGTTCTTCATATAGCTTAGCCTCCTCCTTATCTCGGCGAGCTTGGCGCTTGCCTATAACAGGGAAATGATACATATCAGCTTTTACAACGGCCTTTGTTAACCATAAGGATAAACCATATACAAATACAGCCACAATAATAGCCGCTGCCACTGCACCACCATTGCCGAATAACTCTACGGTAGTCACATACACTACCTGTGTAGCACCGCCCATAGCCATGGCAGACACTACAATTTTTAATAGCTCTAATTTATTAAGTACAGATCCTACATATTTTTTAACAAATATATAGTTTATGAGTGCCGCAATGGCAAAATTCAAATTCGTTGCCCATGCAGCACCATTAATGCCTATTTCAATAGTACCTGTCAATTCATAGTCTAAGAAGGTCTTAGCCAACAAACCAATAAAAATGGCTATCATAGGAATAACAGTTCTACCTAACCCTTTGCAAGATGCCTGCTGTAATCTGTTGCCAACCTAAGAATATAATGCTCAAGCTAATAACAGCAATAACAGGACTCTGCATGAGGCGTTGCATATATCAGTTTAGATATAGGTGTCGCCAACACACAGAGGCCGATACAGGCTGGAATAGTAAAGATATTTGCAATTTTAATGGCTGTTCCAGCGCGCTGCACAATACGATGCACATCACCTTGGGCATGCGCTTCCGATACAGCTGGTACAAGGCTAGCTGCTAAAGATGTAGTCAAAATAATGGGCAACCCAATCAACGATGTAGCCATCCCTGTAAGATAACCAAATTGTGTGGTCGCTTCATTGAGATAATACCCAATATCCATCAAACGCTTTGGCACGATGAATGTATCGATAAGGGATACCATAGGCAGCATAATATTGGCCATGGAAACAGGTATAGCCAAACTAAATAGTCGTTTCACTACAGAACTATTACTTTCACCAACAGCATTCGGATTCTGCTGTGCCAACATTTGCGCCCGTACACGACGTTGACGATAGTAAAAGTAAATTAATACGAGTAATCCCGCTAATACACCAGGGAATGTAGCAAAGGTTGCACCACCAGCTGCTAAGTGTAACCCTCTATCAATAAAGTAATAGGCTAAGCCCACCATAGAGGATACGCGGAAGATTTGTTCAAATACTTGGCTAGTTCCAGTAGGAACCATGTATTGGAAGCCTTGAAGTAACCTCTAAAACAACTCAAAATCGTAACGATAAAGATTGCTGGAGATAATAGCTGAATGGCGAGCAATGCACGAGGATCTGTAATAATATGAGAATCTATGAGCCACTGTGCACTACCATATAAAGCAACACTAAATACAAGGCCTAACAGCGTTAACACCTTTAAAGATACGGAAAACACTTGTTGTACGCCACGCATATCATCATTAGCTAGCTTTTTTCCGCAATCATAATAGATATGGCCACAGGAATACCTGCCGCGGAAATACTAACGATAATTTGATAAATCGGATAGGCCATCATATATAGGCCTATTCCTTCACCACCGAGAACACGGGCAATAAGGACTTTACTGAAAGCACCGATAACTTTAACGATAATCCCAGCTAAGGTTAAAATCATAGCACCCTTTAAAAATCGATTCATAGGCCCTCCTTAGACGATGATTTCTGGCTAAGAGCCTTCATCACCGCTTCCGTAATGGTCAAAATAGATCCTTTCATGCCATTAAGGCTCACATATAATGTGGCTGGCTTGGTGTCTGCAAATTTCATCTTCTTCCATAGATCTTCTCGTACAGCCCCCATATCCCAGTCGGCCATCTTAGAATCATCATGCCAATGGATAGTAAGCTGTTGATCTCTACGGACGATACTTTTAATGCCAAGTAAACGTGCTTGCTCTTTAATTTGGGCAATGCGCAATAATCGGTCTACTGGATCGTTGGAGTACCGAATCGATCGATGAGTTCATCGGTCATATCATCAAGCTGTTCTTTGGATTTAATATGTAACAACCGTTGATATACGGAGATCTTACGAGCGCTATCCTTGATATACGCATCGTCGATAAAGGCATCTACCTCTAAGTCGATAGCTGGATCGATGGATACTTCCCGTTCAACTTCTTTATTTTGAGCCTTCGCAATGGCTTCTTCTAACATACTTACGTACATACCAAAGCCGACGGATGCGATATTACCATGTTGCTGCGAGCCTAATAAATTGCCAGCGCCGCGAATTTCTAAGTCGCGCATCGCCAATTTAAAGCCAGCACCGAGCTCTGTGAACTCTTCAATAGCTTTTAAGCGCTTTTCTGCCGCTTCAGAGAGCATTTTATCAGGACGATACATAAAGTATGCATAAGCCCGTCTACGAGAACGCCCTACACGGCCACGCATTTGATATAGCTGAGATAAACCTAAGCGGTCCGCATCATAAATGATGATGGTATTGGCATTAGGAATATCTAAGCCGGTTTCAATGATACTGGTAGACAATAATACATCATAATGGCCTTCATAGAAATCCGTCATAATTTCTTCAATTTGACGGCCCGTCATCTGACCATGAGCAATAGCATAGCGTAAACCAGGTAATGCTGATTCTAATAACTCACCCATATGATTAATTGATGCAACGCGGTTATATACGAAGTAAACTTGTCCGCCCCGTGCCAATTCTCGCTTGATGGCATCAGCAACGATGTTCATATCATATTCCACCACATAGGTCTGAACCGGCAATCGTTCCTCTGGTGGCGTATTGATAACAGACATCTCCCGAACACCTACAAGAGACATATGTAAGGTCCGAGGAATTGGGGTTGCACTCAAGGTGAGCACATCAATATTACTAGCCCACTCTTTCCATTTTTCCTTTTGTGCTACCCCAAAGCGTTGTTCTTCATCAACAACAAGCATGCCTAAGTCTTTAAAGACTACTTTTTTATTAAGTAGTGAATGGGTTCCGATGAGAACATCAATAGAGCCATCCTCTACACCTTTTAGAACTTGTTTCTTCTCAGATGTACTGCGGAAACGATTGAGCACATCTACTTTGACCCCAAATGGAGCAAAACGATTCCAGAAGGTTTGGAAATGTTGCTGTGCAAGAACTGTAGTCGGTACGAGCACCGCAACCTGTTTGCCACTCATAACGGCCTTAAAGATGGCACGCATAGCCACTTCGGTTTTACCAAAGCCTACATCACCTGCCAGCAAGCGATCCATAGGAACAGGTTTTTCCATGGATGCCTTGATTTCTGCTGTAGCCTGTAATTGGTCTTCCGTTTCTTCATAAGGGAAGGCATCTTCAAACTCTTGCTGCCATGGTTGATCTGGCAAAAATGCAAAGCCTTCTGTAATTTCTCGTTGTGCATAGATTTCAACGAGCTTATCTGCCAAATCATCAATGGATTTTTTGCCTTTGTAACAACCTTAGCCCAGTCACGGCCGCCCATTTTATGAATGCGCGGCACATCACCTTCATTGCCAATGTATTTTTGTAACTGATCTAGATTGTTTGCTGGTAAGGAACAGTTTATCCGTTCCAGCATAAGCAATTTCAATATAGTCCCGATGAATGCCTTCTGTTTCTATCGTTTTAAGGCCAATATACTTACCAATACCATGCATGCTATGAACTACATAGTCACCTGGTGTTAAGTCCGTAAAGTAGTTGATTTCTTGGCCCTTTTTAGGCTTGTTGCGAAGCTTACGTTTTTGTTGTCCGTAAATATTGCCTTCTACAACAACTACGAGATGGCTATTAGGTAATTCAAAACCATCGGTCAATAAACCTTGCAAAATAACGACCGTATTAGGTTTTGCAATCCATTTCTCACTATGAACAAAGGCAATTCCTTCACCTTCAAGAGCTCGTTCAATACCTTCTCGTCGTTGTTGGTTATTTAATACCAATACAACTTGATGATTGAGGCGATGCCATTGCTTAATTTCATCTGTTAGAGCGGAATTTGACGCTCAAAGCTCGTCATCGTTTTACCTTGAATACCGATTGGATTAAATCCAGGTAGACCGATAGAGCGTTGTTGCATAAATGTGAAAGCTACTTGATTTGTAGCCTCTACAGTACGTTGTAATTCACTCCAGTCGCAATGATTTTTACGATGTGTAGGATCTTCCTTGAGGAATTTCTTTAATGCTTCCTGGATACGACCGGGCTCATCATAAATGAGAGTCCCTTCTTTCACAAAGGATAATAAGGTACAATCTGCATCACTTTTACCAAGGAAGAACGGTGTCACCGTATACGAATCAATTTGTTCAATAGAACGTTGGTTCTCAACAGAGAAGAAACGCAATGTATCGATTTCATCGCCAAAGAACTCAATTCGTATTGGATGTTCACTATTAACAGGATAAATATCTAGAATATCCCCACGCACGGCAAAATGACCACGTTGTTCCACCTGGTCTACACGTTCATATCCAATTGTAACAAGCTGTTCAAGAGCTCATCTGTATCGCGTTCAATCGTATCATTCAAAGAAAAATGTAACGACTGGCCTTTTAAATATTGTGGAGATACTACATATTGTGTAACCTCTTCTGCATTCGCTATAACTACGGCAGGTTCTTGCCATGCTAGCAATGCTAAAGCACGCATTTGTGCACCTTGATCTTCAAGGCTACGAGCAGTCGTTGTAAACTCCACATTGTCAGTTATAGGAAATGATAGGACTGGGATATTAGGCCAGAAAAAGGCTAAATCTCGTTCCCACATCTCTTTATGGTCCTTATCATGGACTACGATAACTACGGGCTTTGTAAGACCTGTAGCAAAAGCTTGGTTTAAGAGGAAACTCTTTTGAGATCCACTTAGACCATATATGACTGACTTTCCTTTCCGCTGAAATGCGTTTAGCCCATCCACAAAGGATGGGTTCTGTGAAAGCAGCTTAGTTAATGTATTATCCATACTGCACCATATAGTATTCATGATTATTTAAATAAATTGTTACTAAGTTCTAACTCATTTATTATAACATTTTTAGGCAAAAAAATAGCACCTCAAAAAAAAAAAAGGTGCAATAAAGTTGGTGCGGGTGAAGGGACTTGAACCCTTACGTCGTAAGACGCCAGATCCTAAGTCTGGTGCGTCTGCCAATTCCGCCACTCCCGCGTCTCAACTGAAATAATAATATCATGTATATAATTCATCGTCAATCATTTTTTAGATTTAACTAAAATTTCATGTTGCCTATAAAATATCTACCATATGACTAATTAAATATCTACTATATAACTAATTCTATTTTTCTTTATTTTAACCTTACATATTGGTTATTATATAAATTGTAAAAATCTGAAAAAGAGACTGACCCAGAATCCGAACTACTAGAATCCTGGGTCAGCCTCTTTTTTAGGATGATGATGAATAAATGCATGCCCTACATTTACCATAAAATATATTAACAGTCATAACGTATGTCATGCTGGTAATACCAAGAAGGTATTATTCACCATGACCATGCCATCGACATTTAGGTCTTTCGAATACAATCTAACTCATAAATGTTGAAGATTGTATAGAACTAAAAAATCCTTTTTACGGGTACGTAAAAAGGAGCTATTAACTTCTCCTCCTATCTCTCGTAGGTCAAATGGTGAATGTTGAATAGGCAGTTCTCCTGACTCGGCGTCATCGCTTATCTAGCCTTCCCAGTTTCCCAGTGACTTAATTTAGACTCGCTCGACCATACAGTGGCGGGACCGTGCTGGCATTTAACCAGCTTCTCTATTATGCTTTTCAGCACCTATTCCCCAAATATGATGTTTTCTATGAGTTAATATTAACACCGCTATCGTATTAAGTCAATTTATTTTTGTAATTTTATTTACAATTTTACTGTCCATTAATTTATACATATATAAACATGAGGTTATACACTAGTTGGATATCTTCACGGCTTTTTACTTTTTCATCTCTTATTCATCTATTGCCATATATGATATTTTTAATTACAATATAAAGGTATCTAAAAATAGGAGGAATCTATGTATATCGGAGATTTCATTAAAGAATATCGGGAAGCGAATGGTGTATCCATTGAAGACTTTGCCACAAAAGCAGGCTTAACAGTTACAGAAATTGAAGCCTTAGAAAATAACTTACAAGAAGATGGTACTGTAATACCAGTTGCGATGCGACAAATCAAAGGTATCGCCGCAGCTATGAGTGTACCAATGCCTGTAGTTATGGCTCAGATTCCTTCCGATCAAGAATTAGTTGTCCATGTAGTAGCTGAGTCTGATCAGCCCCATGCAAAGTAATAAGGAGAATAAATGAAGCGTAGTTTATTAATTGCAGCAGCTTTTCACAATCTTAGGCATCCTGCCCTCTCAAGCAGTCAATATTGCTGACTTAGAGAATGCAAGAGGTTATGCCTACTTATATCGTATGAATGGTCAAAACTATTACGCAGAACAACGCGTTAAAGTTATCGCTGGTGAAGGTAATAAATTTGAAATTATCGGTCGCACCTATAGTCATCAAGGGGCTCAATATTATATGACAGAGTACATAAACCATTATTACTTTGATCAAGATGCCGATACAATTCAATGGGTCCAAGAACAACGTAATATTATCGATGCCCGTACAGGTAGAATATTACGTGAGGAAAAACGACCTAAAGCTAAATTGATTACGTTAAAAACCAGATACTTATGGTTATATGCAAGCTATCTATTGGAGAGATCTTTGCCGTAGCTGCAGGTCAGCTAAAATAATCTAAGCATTATCTAATTGGCAATTTTCAAAAGCTCGCCATATTAAGTATACATATAATAAAGGACTCTACTGATTAGAATGTAGAGTCCTTTTGATTATACTATTACTATAAGTAGATAAAACAAGGGTTATAGGACAAAAGTGTTGTTATTTTAGTCCCAAAGATTGGTAAATAGGCGATCATAATTATGCAAATCACTCCAAACAATAGCATCACCCCAAGTCGGAATAGAAGCTTCTAACCTAGAGTGTTCATGTATGGTATGATCTATATCAGAAATACTCTTGTTGGTCGGCATAACCTTAAGTATTTCTGCATTAGAAAGCGGGTTTGGTGAGTGCATATAGCACCACCAGAACACCGCTTTTATTCGTCTTTCAATAGACATTCCTCTATGATTACGTAACATAGTGCGTAACTGAGCATTTACACCACCTTCTATACGATTATTAGTAGCTGGGCAGGTACATGTTAACGATGCATCTAAGTAAGTAAATAAACATCTTTTATTAATCAATTTAACTAAGGAATTTTCTGCTTTTTATAAGTCGTTCATGTTTAGGTCGTATCGTACCATTTTCATCAACTGTTATTTCTGATAGGAATACCCTATGTCGTACTTTCCATGACATAACATTTTGTACCCACTTTATAGCATGATCTTGCGTGTGTATTGTTAATAAATCCCTTGCAATTCCATATAACTCACAACCAGCAATCGTTTTAGGACGTATTGTTGTATAACGTTTTACTTGTTGAAATGCATGAAATAAGCATCTTTGTAGTTTGGCTTTCGGCCAAACTTTTTTTAATGCCTTTTGAAAGCCGGTACCACCATCGGATATAACTACTATAGGTGATGAAATACGTCGTAATAAAGCCTCCCAAGCCTTAGAATGCTCATATCTACAAACATACCAGCCTAAGACATGCGTCTCATTACAACAGATTAAAATACAAGCATTTCTAGCTAAATAAATACCATCAACAAATACCACACTACTTGATGATTCAACTTTTGGTGGTAATGGCCAAAGCTCCCAAAACTGTGATGTTTTTCTACGAAATGAACGTCCATCGCCAGCCATATCTAACTGTGTATGTTTACCAAATAACCAATCCAAAAATATCTGTAAATTATTGTTAGTTTTATTCACTTTATTTGTGAATGAGCAAGAACATTGATTACAATACCAACGTTGAGAACCCGCATTTGTTTTACCATTTCTCTTACAGACGAAACCACAATTAGGGCATCTGACTAGTTTCATAATTATACTCCTTCTAAAAATATATCTCTTTAGAAAGATAAAACCTTATTTGAGTCAGTAAAATCAAGGGTTTCAGACTTTTTTAGCAACACTTTTGTCCTATATGTAAAAAGTCACTCAAAAGATAAAATGCCGATGGAGCTTAGTATTTAACTAGTTCCATCGGCATTAACAGCAACACTTTTTGTCCTATAACCCTAAAACAAAAAGCACCACAGTACTGTGATGCTTTAATTTGGTGACCCAGAAGGGATTCGAACCCTGGCCTTTTCATTCGTAGTCAAACGCTCTATCCAGCTGAAGCTACTGAGTCATGTAGTTGGTACTCACTTATATTAACACAACGCTTAAATCGATGCAAGCATTTTTTAATATTTTTTGAGTAATTTTATGGACATGCGGTCCGAAGACCGCAATCAAAGTTTGGCAGGGGCAGTAGGACTTGAACCCACACCAACGGTTTTGGAGACCGCTTCTACCAATTGAGCTATACCCCTATGTTCATCAAGCTGTGCTTGATACTTGATTAGTTTAACAAAAAATAGACCCTATGTCAAGAAACAAAAGTTTTTAAAATAATGAAATAATAGTGAATTTAAAAGGAAAAGAGCCCTTTTCAAAGGGCTCTTATGTCTAACTTTTACCTTTATATATACGGAGATGGTATATATAATTAGAGAGTTTTTGTATATGTATTGTTTTGTTTATACACAGGGAGAGTATTGTTGTGTATTTAAGTGTTGTTTTATGTGTTGTATTGTTTTTGTGTTGTGTTGTTTGTATTATTTGTAAAAGGGACAGGTAAAAGTTATTTGCAGTAGACCTCCATTTCCTTAGTTGATCTCAATCAACTATTGCTAGTATATAGATTCTATGTGAAAACATAGTGAAAGTTTTATGAGATATATATGAAACGAGTAAATTTTGGTACATATTTAAACATTATAAATATAGCTATAAAACTAGTATTTACCTACACTTTTTAGGTTTATATATATTTTTTAATAAAACTATGCATGAATAGAATATGTAGTAGATAGTCATTATTAGAATTTATAATTAAAAGCAAAATTTATTACATAAAGATGATTAATTAGAAAATTTGATTAAAGAATATCTTATGTACTGTTTTAATCAATCAAGTATTATGTATAGATATAGCCATTAAAATAGGAATATTTAAAGTTATACTGTTGTTTTTATATCGCTAAGAAGTCTATACCTATTGAATAATATAACTAACGTTTACGGATAAATATT
>VOFH01002462.1_pt1 | contig 48330 bp, 75 predicted proteins | sample 5384091 | NCBI WGS metagenome assembly VOFH01 (sample SAMN12384727, study PRJNA508395) | human gut metagenome | isolation source: healthy gut G | host: Homo sapiens
AGTATGCCGATTCAGTTACGTATTGCTCGGTTCAATCAGAGTGTACTCGACAGTAGATGAAGCCATCATCATTCCACACTTCTATGCCTGACATGGTCATCGTTCCACCGAAGCATGGCGCCCGGCCTATTCAATATCATACGCGGTGACCGTCGCAATAAAACCGCCTCGCGCTATCCGGTAATATTGTCAATGACCGGCCAGTATTTTACAAGTCAGATGTTCCGATGGCGGCTCCGACGAAGGGTTACACTCACAGCCCGAAATCAGGAGCAGTGCAGCGCCTTCATACTGCAGAATGTATGGTGTACACAGGGGCAGTTCTCCATGCTCATAGTAATCAATTCCGCCGTAAACAGGCCATCATGAGTACACCGTTTATACAGTTTGAAATTTCGATGGATGCATCGGAAAAACTGGTTCCTCATCTCCCAGAAGTCCATAGGCCGGTGGCGACCATCCGAAAGTCCTGCTGCCCCAACCAACTCCATTTATAATTTCTGGTCCCCATGGTATTGTCCCAGCCCCCATCAGGATTCATAAATTGAGATGCACCCATAGCATGTGCTTTACCTTATCCCGTACTATCTTATTTTTCCTGATTGTTCCGTAAGACAGAAGAGGCTAGACTTTCTTCTACATTATATCCAATATCCACAGGTCTGCAGCCCTTAGGCGACACATCGTCCCGCGGCTTTCCCTCTCCGAAAACAGACCTTCCTTTGAAATATATTGCATACAGAAATCCGCCATCTCATCCGAACGTTTCAAATATTTTTCCCGGTGGAAATACATGCCGGTAAGCGCCATCGCTTCTGCGCAGGCGGCATGGTAATTGATATTGACGTCAAACTGCGGCGTAATCGTCTGAAAAACCCACTCCGCAGTCCGATTCAGCCGCGCTTCCCACTTCTCTTTCTCCTGTGCAGTAAGAAGGGAAGCATGAAACTCCAACGCGTGAGTCAATGCAATCACAGAAAAACAGTAATTCCCATCCAGTCATTCTGGGCATCATTATAATAGCTTCCATCATCACAGAGCAGATTGCCGCTCCATTGAAACAGAAGTTTCGCAGCTTCTAAGTATTTTTCTCCTTCAGCCTGTCGGCCAGATATATCATCGGATAAATCGCGTCATGACACCGTCCATGAATCATCATACAGGACGGCCAAAAGATTCTCCGTCAAGCCGCGGATTGTCCTCCTTTTGAAACTGAAGTCTGATCAGCCCGTCACACCAGCTTTTTAACAATTCCAGATACTCATTTTCTACATTCATACCTCTTCTCCCTCTTTATATCGAAATGATAAAGTTTGCCCGTTTAACTCCATATTAAATCGGATTTATCAACAGACAAACCTCGAAGGTTCGCATGTTTTCCCGCTTTCACAGGAACCAGCACCGTTGCAAAATATCGTGTTGTTCCCCTCCCTCCTCACAGAAATCCAGAATCAAAGAGGGACGTTTCTGATCCATCATATCTGAAATCCACCCATGCCGAAAAGATGGTTTCAATTTGCCGTCCCCCACAACGATTAATGAAGGGGCCCGGAATCCCAAAAGGTCATTGTCAAATTATCCAGTCTTACCTTTATAATTAATCTGAAAATGAAGTTCCACCTGGTCTCCTTTCCCCAGTCCATTAACCTGGTCAATCATTTGCCAGGAACGGCTGTTTTTCTGAAAAGCCAGTTATCAGAACTCTCCGGTGGCAGTATTTTTCAAACGTTTGCTGATGAAATCCGGTATATCTCCGGATGCAATATATTTTCAATGACAACTCAGTAACCATTCCATTCCCCTGTCTCCCATAGTTCCATGAAGAAATGTATTCAAATGGCTCTTTTCCATTGACTGTCAGTGTGGTATGGGAAAAAGCCGACTTAAACAACCTCCTCTCAGAAATTTCATTATAGGTAAACGTCCGGATCTGCGATCATGTTCCTGCCAAATGCCGTAAAAATCAAAATCCGCCCGGATCCATATGTGCGTGAGCATTCTGCACTGGCAAACGACAGGCAAAAAACACGCTGACAGCCTCACTGTTCCAGGAATTACGGACACACACCTGGGAAAAGAGGCTTAAACCATGCCGCCAATGAAATTCCCATCTTCCCATTATTCATCCGTTTTCGAATCTCCTCATCAGCTCATCAAACTCTTCCGGCACCGGACAGTCCCATATACACGATAAAAACACCCGGCGCACGGTTTCCGTGCCTGCCAGCTGTACTGCCATCTCTAACAGCTCTGTCCCTCCATACACAAACCAGCCGTACAACACACTCTTTATCGGAGCGTCCGCCGCATCGGAATCCCCCACGGCACCCCCACCCCCGTAGGCCTGCAGGTGTGAGTGAGTAAATAAGAACCTCCCGGATTCTATTTTCAAAGTCTTCACTAAAACCGCCGTCCGAGTCCTCTTCCTTTACCACCAGAAGCGAACGAAGCAAAGAACACAAGACATTCATTATGATAATGAGGGCAGCCTTCCAGATGCCCCCCACCCGCTGTATACTGCCGCATCAGACAGCGTTCCAGCTCCGTTACGGCTTTCGACTTCCATTCATCTGCCCCCGGCAGATTCTGAAACTTACAGGCTGTAAAAAAAAGTCCGCACATCTCCATCAGGAAGTGGTTATGGTCTGCTTCGGATAGAGACGTGGACTCACGAATTCCAGCACTTCAGCATGCTCCTTCACGGACTTCCACAGTTCCTTTCTGGTTTCTTCCGTCATATAGGGGTTCCCCTCAGACACTCCTCGATCAGATACCAGGACAGGAACATGCGAAAGCCCGCTTCCAGGCTACGCCAGGGAGCAGTCTTCTGCTCCCCCGCGTCAAATTTAAAGATCAAATCGGCTGTCCGCGGCACTCCAGAATGTTCCATTGTACCGTATTCCGGGATATCAGGCCTTGGACATTCCTAATACCCAGTTTTTCAACTCTGCTATCACCTTATCGGCATATCGGCCGTCCGCTGTCAGCAGAAATGCCTCTATAAGCGTTTTCCAGTGTCCCATTCGGTTTAGAACAAAAGGGACAGCCTCCCTGTCCTTCTGCGGCGTTGGATTTTCCTTCCACATCGGCGGATTTCCGACAAATACGGGCATTCCTCCGCTTCCCGGAAGGATCATATCCCATCCAGCGCCAAATCGGCTTCACGAATTATTTTAATTTTCAAATCAGGAATATGTCGATTTTATATAGGATGCTGTGTTAATCAGACGTTGATTCATGAAGCTTCCCCTGCCTTCCTATATGGCTTTACTCTGCGAGTAACTTTGGTATTTCCTCATTCAGCTGCGCAATTCCATCATCTACAGACACAGCTCCTGTCATAATACTGTCATGTACTTCATTTAAAAGTATCGATCTGAACAGTCTTTTCATGGACCGGCATTTCTAAATAAGTGTTTGCCGTATGAAGCGCTTCCCGGCTCTGCTCATCTTGTGGAAATCCCTCCATGGCTGCCAGTTTATCAATAACCGCTTCCGTCTTCACAGCCGGGATAGAACCACTGTCCGCCACGATCTCCGCCCTCCGGACCTGCCATAAACTTGATAAACTCCCCATGCCTCCTCTTTGTTATCCAGACATGGCCGGAACTGCAATTCCTGTTATGGTAGCGATGGTAGATCCCTTCCACCCCCTCGGAATGAGGCATCTTCGCAATTCTCCAGTTCGGAATCTCCGTAAATTCTCGCTTTTGATCTTATTGATAAATCCGGGAAATCTGCCACGTTCCCCATAATATACATGGCCACATTGCCCTGTGCAAATGCAGATGAATGATGAAGTCAGTCGTCTTAAGTTCCGCGTAATTATGGCATACCCCATCGTCCTGCTGCTTTAATACCATCTCATAATACGGTTTTAGGAAATCGTAATTTCCATCCACCATTGTCTGTTTCCCATCTGTCAGTCCCAGACATTCCACAGGATCTCCATGTATGGTAATGCGTCCCGTAAAACCTCGTTTCCAGGTGTGATATCTGTCACTTTTCTGGCAAGAGCATCATAATCTGTCCAAAGTCATATCATTAGTCGGACACTCCGCTCGGCTTCCTCAAATAAGTCAGGATTATAGTAGAGCACCCAGAAGTCACTTCGAAACGGCAGCTCATACAGTTTTCCCTCCAGTGTTACTTGGTCAGTAAGTCCGCCGTAACGGACAGATCGAATCCATCCCGCTCAATATATCCGGTAAGCGGCTCCAGTACTCCTTTTTTTACCAGTGTGGAGTATCCCGGAACGTCCTGGATACACACCATGTCAAATTCTGTGTCCTTTCCAGTCAATTCAATGCTTAAGCTAGTCATATAATCTGTTCCGCCAGCACTTCCCAAATCCACCAGCTCGATCTCTATATCCGGATGCGCAGCCTCAAATGCCTCCGCCATCGTCTTATAATAGAAAACAGAATTTAAATCCCATAACGCCCACTTGAGCAGCGTTTTTTCTCTTCTCCATTTGTCTGGCTTACCACGTCAGTCACCGTATCCGATGTTTGTTTGTACTCTCCTCCCTGCTCATTATTACTGCGACCTCCGAGCGCCGATGCCGCAAGAATCCCGGTCATAATCAGACTCAATACTTTTTTTCTTATACATGATCCTTTCCCCTCCGTATCTTTTTTCATACCAGCCATTCGCTGTACCTGTATTATATAACCGGCCCCCTCCTGTTTAAATGGAAAAACATTCGAAATGTTTCACTTTTTTACTTTCTTATGTTATACAGTCCGAAAAAGATGTAATTTTTTAAAAATTAAGCATTTTTTTGGATTGTATTCAAATTAATCCTGAAATGATGTAGAATTATCTTATTATGATAGGAGGAAGGAATCATGCAAAAAAACAGTCTGTTGAAATCAATCCGCGGCAAAATTACATTTTCACAGCTGCCCTCACCATCACGCTGACCGTCCTGGCTGTCACCATCTGCTTCTATGCTTTTCAATCCTATCAGAAAAAGATGATGATCCGTTCCTCAGAATTTAATCTTCAGTCTATTGCAGACAACACCTCGGCGGACTTAAACAATATTCTGGCATTTGTAAAGTGGTGCTGCTCCAGCAGTGATGTGGCAGAATACATGGACACCATTCACGGACAGGGTACACTGGGGCAGATATCGTCAAAGAATCCCCGAGTAGCGCAAATGGCATTTGATACATATGACCGAATCTGGGAAGAATATACCCTGCACAATCAATCTAATTACATTAGAAGACTGATCCTGTCCTCTGATAATCCTCTGACTTATATGCAGATGTTTTACTCTTCTGTTCCGGACCGGACTGATGCCGCCTCCCTGATCGCCTCCCAAGACTTCTTCATTCCTCTTTACGAGGCCTCCTCATTTCAGTGGAACGGACTGGTACAAAATCCTTTCAACAAAATCAGTAAAGATTACATCATACCAGTAGTTCGCCCCATTTACAGCGGCGAAAGCAGTCAGACTATCGGCTGGCTCTATGTAGAGGTTTCCTCAGAGCTTATCACAAATCGTTTAAAAGCCTATCCATTGGAATCAGACAGCCTCCTCTACCTTACCATTGGAGAAAAGAATTATCTCTGCAAAAACGGCGAGTTGACAGAATCGCCATTTGAATTTCAGTGGATATCCGACTTAACGGACAGCACCATAGCAGCAATTCCAAAGCTATGGAAGCCATTCTGCCAGAACTTGGGGAACGTACGGTCCTCACCTGTTCTCTGGGCATACCCGACTTTCATCTTACGGAGGTTCTGTCCGTTAGACGGGACCGGGCCCAGCAGACGCTCTATACCTGTATGATCGCCGGCATCCTGTTTGCCGCACTTTCCTTTGGCATTATTCTTATGTACTTTTTAATCGGACCATCGTGAAACCGGTTCACCAGCTCCGTCAGAATATGGACTCTATCTCCCGTGGTAATTTTCTTAAAGATCCTGATATTGAATGGGAAAATGAACTGGGGGAAATTGGGAAAAGGAATCAATGATTTGTCAGAAAGTGTAGTAAACTTAATGGACACCAGGATTGAGCAGGAGCGGCAGAAAAAGGATCTGGAATATCAGATTCTGCAGAGCCAGATTAATCCTCATTTCTCTATAACACCTTAAACTCCGTCAAATGGATGGCTACGATTCAGGGGGCTACGGGAATCGCGGATATGATGACCGTTCTCGCAAAGGCTGCTAAAGAATGTCTCCAAACGGGTGAATCTATGATAACACTTAAGGAAGAACTGGAACTGGCCGGTGATTACTTTCAGATACAGAAGTACCGGTACGGAAGCAGTATCTCTATCCGGTACAAAAATTGCTTCAGAAGATTTATATAGCTGTATGGTACACCGATTTTCGCTTCAGCCACTCATCGAAAACGCTCTCTTCCACGGCCTTGAACCGAAGCGGGCTCCTGGTACAATTACTGTCTCTGCCTCCTCGGAGGTCTCCAGTGAAGCAACGCTTCTCATTCTCTCTGTCACCGATGATGGCATCGGTATGACTAAGGAAATGATTGAAAAAAGTAATGACATGTGAATTTCCAGAAGATTCTGATTTCTTTAAGCACATTGGAATCAGCAATGTGAATAACCGGATCAAGCATGATTTCGGTGACAGTTTCGGAATCACAGTTACCAGTGAGCCCGGCGTCTATACCACCATGACAATTAGAATCCCGTATATCCACAGAAAGGAAGGAGTGGAAAAACAGACATGATAAAGCTATTGATTGCAGATGACGAACCGCTCGTTCAGATTGGTATCAAATCCATGCTTGACTGGGATCGGCTTGGTTTTGAAATCTGCGGAATCGCAGTTAACGGAGAACATGCTCTGGAGCTGATTGAGGAGACTTCTCCCCAGATCGTCATCACGGATATCCGAATGCCGGTTATGAACGGACTGGAACGTACTAAGGCATGTTCTGAAAAATATGGAAAGCTTCCACTTTTTATTGTTCTGACCAGTTATGAAGAATTCAATCTCGTAAAGGAAGCGATCCACTATGAAGTGATAGAGTATCTGGTAAAACTGGAATTAGCGAGGATGCCTTAAAAGCCGCTATAACCAAAGCCGTCAAACGCCTTGAGGATATCCGCAGAGTGGAAGAACCGCAGGCAGTTCTCTTAAACCAGAGTATGACGGAAAAATTTTTTATGAGGCTTTTATACAATTTATTTGATAACAGGGAACAATTTGAGCTCCAGGCCCGAGATTTGAAATTTCCATTTCATGACTTTTCCTACCAGGCCGCCTGCTGTGAAATTTGTGAATCCGACCGTTTTCCCTGACTCGTGAGCAGCTGGCCCACCTCTATTCAAGTTGCCTCCAGATGATCCATGACGTCCTGACCCGATACGTGAGGTGCCATGTCATTTCTCTGGATCAGAAACATTTTGCAGTCATCTTCTGCCTGCCTTCAGGCGAAGCGTCCTGCGATGTGACCTCCAGAGCCTTAAAGGACGCCAATTCCATTGTCCATACGTATTTTAATGTAAACTTAAGAATCGGAGCCGGCACAGCAGTCAGTACCCCCTTTGCCGTCAGTGAATCGTATCAGGAAGCGCGCGAAGCCACCTTGAAGGCCTCAGATAATCAACCTGTCATCAGCTTCTCCCCGTCTTCCACCAGTTCGCTGCAGAGTTCCTTTAATTTGTCAATCTTTAAACGGGATATGATCCGTTCCTTTGAAGAATTTGATACCGATGTCCTCTCCCGCACACTTAGCTCCATTATCGAACTGTTTGCCGCCCATCCCAACCGCTATCTGCAGGCTATCGACGGAGCCTGTAACATTATGTACCTAGCCATGTCTCTTCTGCCGGAAGGCGAGGTAAACCTCTCTGAAATTTTTGAAGGCTGGAACGGTTCCTACCGTTCCATTTACCGTTGCAAAAGCAGTGTGGAACAGATTACTGTATGGCTGGAAACCCTACGGAATGGACTCTGCGAAATACTGAAGTCACGAAAAAAAAAACGTACAAAGACCATATTGTTACCAATGTCAAACATTACATCAATGATCACATCGAAGAACGCCTGACTTTAAACGAAGTGTCCGATGTATTTGGAATCAGCCACAATTACTTAAGTGTCCTGTTCAAGAAAAACTGCGGCATTGGTTTTTCCGAATATATCACACAGACAAAGATAGCCAGGAGCAAATCCATGCTTCTGGAAGAGAATTTAAAGATTTATGAGGTAGCTGACCGTCTTGGATTTGAGACACCCTGCTATTTCAGTAAGGTCTTTAAAAAGGTGGAGGGCGTATCTCCGCGGGAATATCTTCAGGAAAAGACAGTGGCTCCAGAACCAGAGCAGTGAAACAGCGATCTCAGGATCAGCCCTCGATATGGATGAAACAAAGCTACTTTCATCCATATCGAGGCATTCCTGTCTGTCGGTCCAAGGTTATACTCCTCAATCAAACACCGTTTTCCAGTTCTTATCCGCATATGCATCAAAACACATCTCGACCTGCGCCTTCGTATTTTTTGTCCTCCGACAGCACAGGCAGTTCGTCCGAGAAAACCAGCCGCTCTCCACCGTCTCGATATTTTCTGCAAATTTTCCCTCCACAATCTCGCACAGAAAAAACACCTTGCAGACTCCATAGGCAAAGAGCTGCTTATTATGACGCCCCATATCATGAAGCGCTACCACACGCACCGGGACTACCGTCAGACCAGACTCCTCCTTCGTCTCTTTGACTGCATTTTCCCCACCGTCTTATTCACATCCACCCAGCCTCCAGGCATGGAATACCGGCCATCCTTCTCCTTCACCAGAAGTATCTTTCCATTCTCGATAATGGCAGCCCTCGTATCCAGCTTCGGCGTCTGAAATCCCGTTTCACTGCAGAAGAGATCCGTCACCTTCTCACCGGACAAGCCGGTATAGCTGCTCATAATCTCTCCTGAAAGCTCTCTGATCCGTTCAAACCGCTCCAGATCGTAGCTGTCCTTTGTGTAAGTGATTCCCGCCTGGGCGATAAACTGAAGCTCCATAGCCCAGGAGAGCCATTTTCTCCTTCATCCTCCGCCTCCAGGCGCTCCAGAACGGACAGAACGGACGCCGGATCGGGAAAATAGTAATCTGCATGGATATGCTTCACGCCGCCGGCCCCCCACAATGCCAGGCCGCAGGCGGCCTTTGCCGCGCAGGCGCATTCCATATCGTAAATGCTGTCTCAATATATAACACTTCTTCCGGCCTGGCCCCCGTCTTCCTCATATAGAAGTCCAAAGGCTCCGCCTCCGGCTTATGGTTCACCGTATCTTCCTCACAGACTACCGTATCGAAGTAGCCGTAAAGACCCAGGCGTGTAAAATCCTCCTCATATTCCGCCCGGCTCCTGCTCGTCACAATTCCCATGTGAACACCTTCTGCCTGCAGCCGTTTTAGCAAAGCAGCTCCATACCGTCGAACACGCAGACGTAATCTCTTAAAGCTGTCAGGTTTTCCTTCCACTGTGAGCAGTTCCTCCTCATTTCAATCCCCAGCCGATTCAGGGCGGCTGCCCTGTAATTCCAAGACAGAACGTGAGCTCGAACACTCTTTCTCGATTCCCGCGCCGTCTCTCAGCGTCTTCTGAAACGACTGAAGAATTGCTTCTTCCGTATTCAGGAGCGTGCCGTCCACATCAAATACAATATACTGATATCTCATGTTTTCAATTCCTCCTCTGTCTCATTTCATTTAACCATATTCTGTCTGAAGGAGCAATAACATAGGAACAAAACTGGAAAATCAAGAAAAAGTCAAGAATTCCGTTGTAATATCTCACAACTTCCTGTATGATAAAAAGATAACAACTATAACGAAAGACAAGGGAACAAGTATGTTAGAGACTTTGAAAAGCATGTAACCAAAAATCTGATTTGGCGTATCGTCATCTCAGTCATCATCATCGAGCCGTCTTCTTTTCAGCGGCAAGTCGATTCTGATGCTTTTAAAAGGGCCGGAACCGATTACGGCAGGCATGGACTATGACGACGCCGAGGGCTCTTATGTGAGCTTTGACGCGCGGTACATCGTTGACGAATACGTTCGCCAGACCGAGCGCAACACGGATACCAAGAAAGAAACGCTGAAAAACATCAGCTACTTCGTCTACTTTGAGGAAGACGGATACTTTTTCGGAATCGAAGTCCCTTCTTCCAAAGAAGACGAGATGAACCAGTATATCGACGATACCATCAGCTGGCTGAACGGTGAGGTAGAAGAGCTCACTAACGTCAAACCGGTCAAGGGAACATGGACAAAGCTTACCGGCAAGCGGCTTCAGTATTACCAGGAACAGATTACCGACGATCTCGGCGCAGAATTCCTCGAGATTGCCCTTCCATATTATATCGATTCGAATAAGGTGGGAGAGCGCACCTATGTCTCCATTTATATCTGCCTTGCCGTGATTGCTTTGACATTGATTTACCTTCTCTACAGCCTGATTCAGTATTTTACCGGCAGCAGCCAGAAGTATTTAAAGAAGTATTTAGAAGCCAATCCAACCGTAGCGATGGAGCATTTAGAAGCAGATTTCGCTTCCGCTTCCGCCATCTCCAAAAGCATCTGGGTTGGAAGACGCTGGACCTTCCACATTTCCGGCATCTACACAAAGCTTATTGAGAACAAGGATCTGGTCTGGGCCTATTACTACTATCGTTCAGGCCGCCATTCCGAGAGTACCCTGCGCCTGTATGACATCAACAGACACTTACACAGCTTAAGCGCCTCGGAAAAGAGGCCAAAGCCGCGCTGGCTGTCTACGAACAGCAAAGCAGCCGCATATGGTGCTCGGCTACAGCAAAGAAATGGAAAAATTACATGATAAAGATTTCCAGGGTTTCTTAAACCTGCGCTACAACCGTCCTGTGGAAGAATTACAGACCGCGCCGGATGAACCGTGGAACTACACAAATCCCGAAGAATCATAAATCATCACATGGGCAGCACCGGGCGGACTAAAAAGAAGTCCGCCCGGTGCTGCCCGTAGAAATTACAGGAGATCTGCCATGCATTATGACTGCCTGATTGTAGACGACGAGACCGCAATCGCCAGCTCTACCTCGGAATATTTTAACTTATTTGAGCTGTCCTCAGCCTATGTAACCAGCTACGAACAGTGCATCCGCTTTTTAAAAGAGAATACGGTCTCCCTTCTCCTGCTGGATATCAACTTAGGCGGCCGTTCCGGCTTCAGCCTCTGCAAAAAGCTGCGCGAACAGACGGATATTCCGATTCTGTTTATCAGCGCCCGCACCAGCGACGACGATATTCTGACTGCGCTAAACATCGGCGGAGATGATTACATTACCAGCCGTACACCTTAAGCGTTCTTCTGGCCAAGGTAAAGGCAGTCTTAAAACGGTGTGCGCGGTCCGGGAAGCCGTGCCCCTGCGCACTTGCCGATGTGGAGATCGATCTTTCCGCCCATAAAAGGTAACCGTTGGGAGGTAAACCGGTCAAACTGAAGGAAATGGAATTCCGTCTGCTTACCTATCTGGCACAGAATCTGGGACGTGTCGTCACAAAGGAAGAACTCCTGGAAAATGTATGGCCCGACCCCTATGTGGGAGAAGGCACCTTATCGGTCCACATCCGCCATCTGCGGGAGAAGATTGAGAAAGACCCCAATCATCCGCAGTTAATCTTAACGTGTGGGGGACCGGGTACCGTATGGAGAACGGAGAATGCCATGATTAAGAAAAAAATGGACCTTCCTGTTTTCTGATTTCCCTGGCTCCCCTTCTCGGCGCCGTCTTTCTCTTCCGGCTTTTTTCCTCTCTGGAGATGCCGGCAATCGATATGGTTTCCATCAACCGCATCGAAAAAGAGACGGCCGCCCAGTGGGGAACGGGGAACCTTTTTAAACCGGATTTCAGCCCCTATGACTATACAGTTACAGACCTTTCCGGGACCATCCTGTTAAAGACTTCCGCTTCCGCTCCGTCAAGTGTGGCCGAGGCCGTCCGCAAGGCATGATCCCGTGCTGGATGTCACCGTCGGTCAGGGTGTGAAGGGCCATGTACTCATTGCAGCCCGGATACGGCGACGCTCTGCTGAAAACAAAAAAAGAACTGGCTATATTCGCCGTTCTTTTCTGCTGCTGATGTCACCGGTAATTCCTTTTTTCTCTATACAGCATACTTAAATCATACCGTACTGAAGCCGTTTTACAGGAAAGAGTTCACCCGCCACATCGCCATGGGAGATCTGGATCCCTGCCTATGGACAGGAAACACATCTTCGGCGCCTTCACCGAAAAGCTTGACATCATGCGGGACCAGCTGAAAGAGGCGAGACGGAAGGAGGCTGAAGGGCAAAACAGAAGCAAAAAAGAGCTGGTCGCGCCTCACTGAGCCACATTCATTAAGACTCCAGGTTGCTTCCATCAACTGACCAGCGAGCTTTTACTGGTCACGGAAAGAAAAACCGGTCAGGGGACCGGCTGCCAGACCATATACCAGAAATCCGACCAGATCGTGATCATCCCAACATGCTTCAGGCCTCTTTAGACGAGCTGGGGAACTGACCGTAAACCTGTCATGGCGAGCAGCCGTTTGTCAAGTCGAAGACCATGATCCGGGATGCCGATTACTGCGGCAGAATCGCCTCCCTCACCATTCCGGCTGCATTCTCCTCCTTGATCCGTTCCGTTTAGAACAGGTTCTCGGCAACATCCTGAATAATTCCTACAAATATGCGGATACCAGGGTCAACGTGGTATCCCAGCTCACAGAAGACGGCCTGCGCATCGAATTTATGGATTACGGAAAAGGGAGTCCCCTGATGAGGAACTCCCCAGCCTTTTCGGCAAATTCTACCGCGGCTCCAATTCAGATAAAGGCTGACGGCTCCGGCCTTGGCCTTTATATCTCGAAAAACCTGATGGAACGTATGGGCGGCATCATTGAATGCAGGAACCTGCAGCGACGTTTTTCTGTAATTCTGTATCTTCCGCTCCGCCATCCCGGCTCCTGATCATCACTGAAGTCGGGGAATGCTTCTGCAGATTCCCGGTTTAATCCAGGTACCGGACTGCAAACACCGCCCTTCGCCTGCCCAGTAGTACTACCCTGCCATCCTCCGGGAGATAGAAGGGCGGTCTTTCTCCATTGTCCACGAACTCGACACGCACTTCATCTCGCGCCGCTGTGGTCATATAGATACCAGGCGCCGTTCTCCGGTTTTCAATCAGAACCGGCGATTCTGATTCACGTCTCCGGTAGTGAGCCAGACCGCCTCCCCGGCCGCTCCGATGGTGTCACTTCACTGTCTGCGTCGGGAAACGCTCCGCGTCTTCTGCCGCCATATACCGGAAACTGCCCGATTCAGGATCTGTTTCCCCCATTCTCTCCTCCATCCGCGTGTAATCATTTAAATCGCGGCCTGCCTGCCCGGAACCTCCGTGAAGAAATCTTGCATGCATCTCTCCGTGACCTCTGCCATACGCAGCTCCAGATTCTCAAAGGAAAGAATTCCCCTGGTTCGTCAAGCAACAGCGGTTTACACTGCATAAACCGTTTCAGCCAGGCAAAGAGAATCGTACTTTTTCACTTAAGAGATAATACTCCTGGCCATCCAGCGCCTTCCAGGCTGATACCGCAGTCTCCGCCGGCGCATTGCCCGGTATACCGGGTGCCGACAGGAAGATATGTCGCCACGCGTCCGAGCCCCGGATAGACCTCCATGCTTTCCGCCATCAAATACTCTCTTCCCTGCTTTCCTTCCTGGAAGCTCAGCCTGGTCCGCCCGATCCGGCCACCCGCTTCCCATTTGACAGTTCTCCCGATGCGCTGATATAATTGCCGTCCGTAGAATAAAATCCGCCGTCCGTTCCAGGCTGATAGACCTGCTCTCCGCCGCCCGCTTCCTTTCAGAGGCAACCGTCATCTCCCTTCGCCGGAGACAGAGAGCTTTAACAGATCGCTGCCGGCATCCGGAACGCTCCGCGATATCGGCAGGTACCGTCATTTCCGCAGATACACTCTGTTTCCGCAGATACCGCCGGGTCCGTGTCTTTTCCTTTCTTACGTCCGCTTCCCAGCTTACGTTCTCTTCCTCTTCCCGCTCAATTCTTTGGACCTCGTCCAGATACGTCATCACAATCTCCTGAACAGCCAGCTGGTTCAGTGTGCTGGAGCCGCCGCTGGTAACACGGCACAGGAAATCTGTTCCTCGGAAGAACCGTCAGGCTCGCCGTGATAGAAGTTCGTATCGCCGCCCTTAACAAGGGCTTTTATCCCCATAGCGGCTGAATGGATACGTTTCACGCTGTCCCCCAAGCCCATAGGATAAGGTCGTATCATAGCCTTCGGTTGATCTCCTCGTTGTAACGGCTGGTTTCCATGGCAAGCAGCGCTCCGTCGGACAGCAGCCTGGCATTGCCGCTTCTGTTCCTCATAAAATTTCCGAAAAACGGCATAGGTCCATGGCTGTCGCGTAAATGCCGCCGCTGCCCGATCACATTGGCGTGTTCCGGAGGAGTTCCTCCCCGGTGCCCTCATCGTATATCTTCGCCAGGCGGCCCGACAGATTACTGCTCTGAGGCGTTTTTAAACTGTGTCAGACCAAGCTGATCCGCAAATTCCCGTTCCATATTCCGTAAAGCTGAGTCCGTCACCCGCTCTGTAAAATCTCCGCCAGTGTAAAACCATCGTTGCAGTACACCTGGATCTCCCCGGATCGGACTTCAGACGCTGTTTCTTCAGCCGCTCCAGCAGCATATCGTGATTTTCCGTATCGTTGTCTCCCAGCAGCATGGCATTGTTTAATGTGCTTTGCCCGGAAGCCCTGAACTGTGATCCAGAAGCATCTCCGGCGTGATCCGGCGATACCGTTCATCCGCCATCTCAAACTCCGGAATGTATGTGGTAAGGGGCTCTTTATATCAATCAATTCCCCTCATCCGCCAGTTTCATGACTGCTTGCCGCGGTCACCACCTTGCTGGTGGGAACCGATCCCGTACATGACGCGGCTCTGCCGGTGCCGTCTCTTTCGCCAGGCAGGCATCTGTCCCAGCCCGCCATTCCTGAACAACCGCTGCCGCTGTCAGTGCCGCAGTGATATAGCGCCATCTTTTTCTTCATCCTCATCATTCCTCCGTCAACAATCCATATACCGTAATCCCTCTGATCTTTCCCGCCAGCACCATGGAAACCGCAAATGCGAATGCCACCAGCGCAAAGGGCCATAAAAGAAGAATCAGCCACGGCTCAACCACAAAATTCATCTCTGAAACTCCCAGCCGCTCAAACAAGGGGCCCCGCCATGCGATTCACCGACAGACATGCCGCCGCGGAACCAGCAAACGTTCCTCCAATGGATGCCGGCAGAAAACTTATGGCGATCTGTTCCATCAGCTGTCTGTCCGTGTAGCCCAGAGCCCTTGTAGATACCGAATTCCCCTCTCCGCCTCGTCAGCATTGATTTGATCACCATATAGAGCACCAGCACCACAAGAAGCACCGTTCCCGTAATAATGAGGGCCGCCATCATACGCGTTGAATCGGCGATACTGTCCACATTGGTCACAAAGAGCCTCCTGTTGTTTTCAATCCGGTCTATCTCATAATCATTCGTGTCACCGCTTAAGACGACTTCGCCGTCTACCATCAGGGCATACTGGGCGCTGTCCACACCGTACATGGAAATGAGGGCGGTAAGTTTCTCCGCCTCTTCGGCCCCGCAGCCAGCGCCTCCTCCCCCCTGCCCGGTTTCGCATTTGTATCTGTCTTGGCTCCTCCGCGCCAGACTCCTGACTGCGTCATTCACTGACGGAGAAAGCACACGGAACTTCTGCTCCATGGCGGCGATAACCGTATCGATATCCAGACCCGGCTCTAAGTACACCTGAATGGAATTCTTTTCGTAGTACGGCTCCACTCTTAAAAGTCCTGTCTCATGCATAAAGCAGATGCGGCCGAAATTATTCATGGTCTGAGTCAGTCCGCAGATCACATATTCCGATGAAACCCGTTGGCTGACACCTGTAATGGTATCCCCTGATCTTCTTTCCCCAGCTCCTGGCGAGCAGCCCTGTGATTACGATCTCGTTATCGTATTCTAGAAAATCCCTCATAGACTTCTACCAGTTCCAGTTTGCCGAAGTCATCCGACACGTAGCAGCTTAACAGCTCCCTCCACGCTCAGAGACTCCATCTCATAGAGACCTCACCTTCCTGACCCCTTCCATGGCGCCCACCTTTTCAGACAATTCTTCATAATTCTCATGAGGCGCCTTATAGACCATGATGTCACTGATCTCATATCCGGTCAGCTGAAGCACCAGATCGTCGTTGATTCCCATATTCCACCAGGTGATGATGGAAAACGCGCTGGCAAATGCAATCCCGGCAAATATCACACCGACCATGAGAATCATTTTTTCGGTGAAAGGCCATGCTCTTTAATCCCAGCACCATGGACAGAGAGCCACGCGTCCGTTCCAGCGGGAAATGCTCCTTCTTGAAGCTGTGGGATTTGATGCCTCCCCGCAGCGCCTCCACCGGAAGAATTTTGGCAGCCGCTGCGCGGAGCGCCATGCCACAAACACAACCACAGCCATGATAACGGCCGCGCTGATCATATCGAATCCGATATGACCGCCGCTTCTCCAGGTAACGCCCACAGAGCTGGTGATCAGCCCGCCCAGAGCCGCAATGATCCCGTAGGAAAGCGCAATGCCCAGGCAGGTTCCCAGAATCCCAATGATAACAAACTCCAGCACCACAGACCACCGGATCTGCCTGCCGGTATATCCCACAGCCCCCAGTGCCCCGATGTTGCGCATCTGGGAATCGATATGGTTGGAGATCCGGAACTTCATCACGATCAGGGCAACCAGAACCATTAAAAACGAGAATACAAACAGCACCGCCGAAATAATGGTGACCACCATGGTGGTACCGTTTCTCATATCATCAATGGTGATTTCCATGGCATTTGCCTCCATGGAGATCGCTTCTATATTTACATCCGTACTGTTCTTAAAATCCGCTGTTAATCCCTTTAAATCCGCCTGATCCTTCAGCCGCACAAGAAGAATATATCCGCCGCCCTGCTGTTCGTACAGTTTTTCATACGCCTTCTCCGGCATATAGAAATTCACCATGCTGCTGACCGAGGAGTGAAGCCATGTGGACTGTGTGAAGCCCGCTATGCGGAAATGGTAATCTTTTTTTATTATAATTCAGGATCAGCTCATCCCCAGTCCATATCCTAAGTCCTTCATAAACACCGGCATATAAACCGCCTCATCCTCGGGAACCTCCGTCTGTTCCGCCACAAAGTAACCGCTTATCTTCCTGTTGATATCCATATTCAAAAAGTTGGCAGTGATAATGCCTCCTTCCGGGAAAGAGGCCATCTGCATCAGAACAGCCTCCTCCGTCTCTGCCGTCTCCACCTCGGATCCTGCAAAAAGAAATCCAGATATTCTTCCCGGTACTCATTGCCCGTAAACCGGACCATAATGGGCTCCGTTCAGCCGGTCATTTTTCCATGTCGTAAAAACGGTTGATCCCAGCCAGCAGTGTAAGACCTACGTTAAAGATCGCTACAGCCAGCAATATAAGAACGCCCATGGAAACCGCCACGCCCTTTTTTTCTTTTTGATATTTGCCATGGCAATCATAAAAACCGGCATGTTACCACCCCATTTCCGTTACAAAAATGCACTCAGCTTCTCATGACGCGCCATATCATTACTGGCATACGTACCCAGCCGGCACTCGCCGCAGATCATACCGTCTTTCAAATAGACCACCGGTCCGCCCGCCTTGCTGTCTTTACGTCGTGGTGACAACAACGATGCTCTGGCCCTTTTTGATTCACCTCGGTCAGGGTATTTAGCACCTGCTCTCCAAAAGCGGAATTTAAGGCTCCTGTGGGCTCATCCGCAAAAATATCACTGCCGGCTCATTGATCAGCGCTCTCACGATCCCCCACCCGCTGGGCCTCGCCGCCGGACAGCTGGGCGGAAACTTCCCAGTCCTCTTTGAATCGACTTCCTCCAGCAACTTCTTTGCCCTGGGCTGCAACCGCCCTTTTATCCCTGGACACCAGGGCCCGCAGGCCAGCACATTGTCCAGGACGCTCATTTGATCCAGCAGATGAATCTGCTGAAACACAAAACCGCAGTTTTTCCTGCGGGAACTGCCATATCACTGATTCCCAGGTGGTTAATCTTCACCTCTCCGTACATGACCTCTCCCAGCGTCGGCTTATCCATTCCCTGACAGCGCATAAAGCAGTGTGGACTTACCGGAGCCGGAAGCCCCCATAATCACGGTAAAGTCTCCTTTATAGATACTTAAATCCAGATTTTTAAGCACATGCTGCTGCCTCCCGCCGCTGGAAAAGCTCTTGCATAATTTATCTGTCTGAATAACCACTTCTTTCATGGTCTGTCTCCCTTCTATTGCCGCCGGCCATTATCATTCTGACCGTTTTCCAATATCACCATTATAAATGGCCGCCGGGTAAAAGTCCTTAGAAAAAACTGCTGTCAAATTCTTATCAGTTTCTTAACTGAATCATAATTCTGTGATAAACTGGAAAAAACAGATTTGCAGAAAGCATGCGGCGGTATGTGATGGCAGAACCCTCCATTATAACACCAGGCTTTCCGGTTATGATAAGATGAAAGCTGGAGGCATCAGACATGAAAAATACTTACTCTACTTCCGATGTGGCAAAGCTGATCGGAATTCACCCAAACACAGTACGGCTCTATGAGGATCTGGGGCTGATTACAAGACCGGAACGGAAAGAGAACGGCTACCGGATCTTTACGGACTTCCATCTGATCCAGTTTCGGATTGCCCGCCTGGCCTTTCAGGTTGAAGTCCTTCAGAACGGCCTGCGGACGCAGGCGGCGGCCATCGCAAAGACCTGTGCGTCCGGCGACATCGACGGTGCTCTGCCTTAACCGACCGTTATATCAGACAAATCGGAGAAGAAAGCCAGAATGCGGAGACCGCCATACAGATCGCCGGACAGATTATATCCGGTCAGACTCATTTGCCAATCCCCTGCTCCTTACCAGAAAACAGTCTGCCGCTTACTTACACATTACCGTGGATACGCTGAGAAACTGGGAGCGCAACGGGCTTCTGGTGGAAAAGAGAATGCAGGACGGCCGCCGCGTCTACACCTCCCGGGATCTGGAACGGCTGATTATCATCAGGTCTCTGGGCTGCGCCAACTACTCCCTTTGCCTCTATCCTGCGCATGCTTCATGCGCTGTCCCTCAATCCGGAGGCCAGCATCCGGGACGTCATCGATACCCCCGGTCCGATGATGACATTCTGACTGCCTGCGACCACCTGTTGTCCTCCCTCGATCAGGCGGGGCAAAATGCAAAACAGATCGCCGGACTGTTATCAGAGCTTAAGAATCTGAATTCCCTTATGTTAAGCCCAGGACAGAAAAGAAAGACAGGGGCCGGCGTAACCGCCGCTCCTGTCTCCTCTTCTTCTAATTTCCTGCGACTCCCGCCGGAAACAACGGAATGCCGTTTATTGCTCAGATATATTATTCAAATTTATTTTTCAAATCTCTCTAAAAATTTCCTGGATTCCACCGCATTTTCCGGTGTGCTGTCCTCGATCGTCATCTGAATATACGGTTTTCCTTCCGAACAAAATCCATGATCGTATCGTATTTCATAATTCCGGTCCCGGAGCACCGGAAACGATTCTATCCTCTTCCACGACGAAATCTTTCATGTGCAGAACCGCAGTGTACTCTCCCAGATCCTCAATCGCCTGAGCAAAGACAGACTCATAATCGCCGCAGTTTTCCACAGAGAGAAGATTCACCGGATCCAGAATAATCTGGAGGTTGGGAGAATGGATCTCCTTTAAAACCCGCAGCGCCTGTTTTCGAATCGTAGACAATATGGCTCCAAACCGGCTCAATGGCAAGAATAACACCGAATTTTTCCGCGCACTCTACCACTGGGCGGACATTGGCAATAAAGGTCTGGAAGCGCCTCTTCCGTATGGCAGGCCGGTTCAAAGTGGTAATCCGCGTTGGGAGCTCCCGTCTCTGTTCCCACCACGCTGCATCCTCAGAATCGAAGCAAACCGTATATGGGCAAAATACCGTTCCTGGATCTTCCTTCAACTCTTCCGGATCCGGATGGGCAAGGTTTAAATAACAGCCCAGAACCGCAATATCCACATCGTACTTTGCAAACATCTTTCTTAAATATGCAGCGTACCCGGGTGTCAGCGCCGAATTGGCCACGGAGTGCTCCGTCACCGTCTTGGCCAGCGCCAGATGGCCGCAGGTAAATCCCTGCTCATGCGCTCTCATCACTCTCTGTTCCAGAGTTCCAGGTTCAATATCGTGTAATCGGATTCCTATCTGCATTTTTCTTTCCTCTTTGTTATGAACACATCGCGTGTTCCGTTTTGCTTAAAGCACCATTAAATCCTCTTTAAAATGTTCAATATTACTCATAATAAACGCGTCGCTCTGACCGGTAATGTTACATTCTCACAGACCAGCGTATCTACATTCATAACCGTAAATCCTGTCTGGAACAGGCAGAGACGCCTTCCATCATGGCCGGAACGCCTTCCCTGGCCTGTTCTGCAAATGAAATGTCTACATTTTCAGTTCAATCTTCGGATCTTCTGCTCCGGCAGACCACAGAGGAAAGAAGCCGCCCATGGCAGTTGGGCCGCTTTGATATCGGTGAAGGAAAGATTCTGAATCTCAGGCGTCCTCTCATCTGCCGGCAAAGCCTCCCTGCACTGCACATACTCTGTCTTCCCGTCCGGATCACAGAAATAGAAGCTGTTGACCACAAATGGAGTCATGACATTCTCCATGATTATATGTTGAAAGGAAATATCAGACAGCACCGAATCCCTTCCCCTTCCGCGCCTCGTTTTCACGCGGAGCCCCTGTCCGTAATGGCGAAACAGGCAGTCCCTTACCCGCACCGCCTTAACTCCGGCTCCAACCTCGCTTCCCACAGTAACCGCACCATGACCGTTTTGGCAGACACTGGCGAATCTCAATATTCTCCGAAGGCGTTTATAGCGGCGCCCCATATAGATTTTCCCTGACTTTATGGCAATGCAGTCATCACCGAGGGAAAAATGCAGCCCTGCAATCTCCACATCCTACAGGACTCCGGGTCCAGCCCGTCCGTATTGGGCGAGTCCGCAGGATTTTCAATATCCAGATCCAAAAAGCGGAGCCCTGACTGAAATACGGATGCAGCACCCAGGCGGGGCTGTTCTTAAATAAAATCCCTGAAGCGTGATGTCCTTACACCTCTCCAGAAATACCATACGCGGCCGGAAAGCCCCGCATTGTTCCCACATCGTTCCACCAGTTCTCAAAGGAAGCCTGGCCGTCCACCAGTCCCTCTCCATAGATTACCACATTTTCCACTTCAATTCCATTGATTATTCCGGCAAACATGGAGGGGATTCCCAGGTTCCTAAATTATAATCCTCTGTCTCATCGCAGCTTTCAATCATACCTGGAAATCTTGGATATCTGAAGCGGTCGGTATCCGCCGCCAAAACGGCTCCTGCTCCCAGCTCCAGCCTGATATGGCTTTTTTAAAAACAGGCTGGTAATCCGGTATGTACCCTTCGGTATCAATACACGCCCGTTCTTCGGACATGCCAGAATAGCCGCCTGTATAAATCCTGTATCGTCCTGTAATCCGTCTCCCTTTGCTCCGAACTCCTTCACATTGATCGTCACAAACTCATAATCTGTGCGGAAAACAGTTCTGGCTTCTGCTCCATCCCGTTTCAGACAGACCTCATACTCCGTATCCGGCTTTAATCCGAACAGACTGAAAATCACCCGGTTCGTCCTCTGATAAAGACTTCCGTTTACATATACTTCTCCCTGTGTATCAAACTCGAAAATCTGCCCGGCCTCTGTCTCCAATGTCGCTGACCGGGCGGTCATACAAAATCACCTTTAGCTCCATGTTCTTTCATCCTCGCATATCAACAGATCCCATATCTTCAGTTCTTTTCAAAGATCAGGTACTGTGCCTTCAGCATATTCCCGAATCCCTCACCCTTATCCTGCTGTACCTCGAAGCGTCTCCAGATTCGAAGTCCTGCCTCTCCATACTTCTCACGGTTTAATACGCCCAAACTGCATGCCTTTTAAAACTGCATAGCCAAGCCAGGCTTCTTCCTCATTAAGCAGAACCTCCGGACGCGGCCCCTCCGCCCGGCAGCTTCTGACGGACTGCCTGCTTCAATAAATCACACAGCGCCCTGTAGTATTCATAAATTTCCATGGACATCTTTTCAATTGTATCAATCAGCACAGCGGCCTCCCGGCCTGACCACGCTTTTTTTTTCCTTCAAAATACGCCGCAATCTCTCCATAGTGAGCCTTCTTATTAAAAAAGAGTATCATACTCTGCATAAAAAAGGCATGAGCCTCCGGCATTGCTGTCTCTCCGTTCACCAGCCGGTTGAATACGAGATCAGCCGCCTTCCGGTATTCCTGCTTTCCCTGTCTGCTTCAGTGCAAACAGACAGGCCCCTGCTTCCGGACCGGAAAGAAGGGTTCCGTCCTGCCGCAGAATGGCTCTGTTCGTCTGTTCAAGAGCACGTTCCCCATATTCCGCCTTACCTGTCGCCTGATACATCTGAATCAACCGGGCAGCTCATAGATATCTTCCATGACGTTCCATCTCCTCATCGTTCATTCCCGCGGCACATAACCGTTCCAGTCGCACGACCGCATCCGGCTGTGTAATCGCTTACATATTCATTTTATGTAATTTTAATGATAAATCCATGCATTTTCAGTTTATCATCTTTCCCAAATACTGTCAATGTGTAAGCGCTTACGCATGCGGATAATTTTCAATACATGTTATTTCAATGAATATTGCAGGTTCCGTCACAAAACCGCGATATGGAACATATTTTAAAATCGGATGGAAGCATCATTCCCGTTTTCCTTTTTCCCACGTTCGAATCGTCTCGACTGGAGTCCTGGTATACCGGGCAACTTTCTCATATGGCTCTCCGTTTTTCCGCATTTCGATGGCCAGCTCTCTCAAAGTTTCACTTCTGCCCTTTTCAATCCCATCATTTACAAGCATCTGCCCCAATAATGTCATGGAAAATTCCTCCTTTACCTCTTCTAAGTCTTTCGAGTCCAAAACTTCCAGCCAGCGCGAAAGTACGCCTGCATCTTTGCCCCCTTCATCCGCCGTAATTTCTCCGGAAGCCTGCGCAGACGGTTCCCTCTATGAATCTCTCTTTTTCTGCCATCTTCCCGGACATAAGCGGAGTCAGCAGCGGCGGAATCACTTCTTCCCTTTCAATCCTTTCCCCAGTTTGCAGCTTTTGCTTCAACTGATCGAACAGCTGGTCTGCATCCCGGTCTTTTAGCCTCACCGTCATAACACGGTATGTATTGATTCCTTCGTGCAGCTCGTCAGTACCTCCGCCGCCTTTGCTGAGCAGATCACAATCGTGGTAACCGGTACCTGATACGTATAGCCGGTTACTGCCTCATACCCACGAAAGCGGCGCAGATCCTTTTCCGTCACTTTATCACTCTCAAATTCCAGATGGATCCAGGAGCCGTCAGAAACGATATAGGTAAAATCCTCTATCAGCCCCTTTACTTCCAGGTATACCAGTTCCGTCGACGCAATCCCGTAATCTTACAATCGATGCCAAGATACGGAACAGCACCTCCCGAAATACGTAACAGCGGACTTTAGAATCATGTCCTCCAGCGGAAGATTTTCCGGAAGAACAGGCACCGTGCCAGTGCATGATTCCCCGGCCGTTGAACGGCTCCTCCCACTGGTTTTTCGCATATAGCCTCCAATCCAAGCTATATAAGAATCTGTCTCCATGATAACAGAAGTAAGACCGACAGACAATAACCCTGCTTTCCGTATTATTTTCTATCATAAATCAGTGCTGCAATAAAGGAAATATCGTCGAAATCGACGCAGGAAAACCAGATGCCTGACGGCAGTATGATCCGTGAACACGGAACAGAATTGGCCTGGAAATGGAGACAGCTCTCTTATGGAAGGCTATTATCTGTTTAGCTGGTACAAATTACTTATATTCTAAGTATATCATACTATTGATCCATTCAAGTCCATTTTTAATTACCGGAAAGAATCGCAGGGGAGAATCCTTACATGAACAGGAGAATGGAAATGCAAGGAGAATCCCCTTCTGCGCCGCATATACCGCACACAGCCAGCAGGAATTCTCCTTATCCTTTTATCCAATTCTCTTAATCCCTAAGATCCGCCGGTCATCGAAACCGTTTCTCTTTTGCATTACCGAACCAGCATTCTGCTGATCTGATACTGATCCTCCGGAATATCCTTATGCATATTCAGCGCTTCCTGAATATCGAAATCCACGTATTCGCCGTGCTTGCATAAGCTACGATACGGTTGCTTTCTCCCCTTACAGAGAAGTTCTACCGCCTTCGCACCCATGATGTCTCCCACATTGGATGATGTTATGTTTCTTTCCTCTCTTTACGGTTCTTCGATAATACGGTTGATCAGAGCCTGCTCATCGCCATCATAGCGTTCTGGAAGCAGGATGTCTTCGCGCTCCGTTTGCAATACCGCACCATAAAGCAATATAACCTGCATTACGACCCATAACCTCAACGATGCTGCAGCGTTCATGGGAGGTAGATGTATCACGGATCTTATCAATGGCTTCCATAGCGGTGTTTACCGCTGTATCAAAGCCGATGGTATACTCTGTGCATGCAATATCAAGGTCAATCGTTCCCGGAAGACCGATGGTGTTGATACCAAGTGCAGAAAGCTTTCCTGCGCCGCGGAAGGAATCCGTCACCACCAATAACTACCATACCGTCAATGTTATGCTTGCGGCAGATCTCAGCTCCTCTTTCCTGTCCTTCTGGTTTTGTAAATTCCATACATCTTGCTGTATAGAGAATGGTACCGCCCGGTTGATGATATCTGATACACTGGTAGTATCCATGTCTACGATCTCTTCATCCTAAAAGTCCGGCATATCCTCTCATAATGCCCTTTACTTTCAGACCCTTATTGATCGCACCTCTTACAACTGCACGAATGGCTGCGTTCATTCCAGGAGCATCACCTCCGCTGGTTAATACGCCAATGGTCTTTACTGACTTTGCCATACCAATCTACCTCCTTGTTTTAAGCACATCTCCAGATCTGATGTGTGTTACTTCTGTTCTTAAATAAATACAACGCTATTCTAATTCATTTTCCAAGATTAATCAAGTTTTTTTTCTACAAGCTTGACATTTTTTTTCACCAAGTTTACAAATCAGTGTATCCAACAGTTCTCCTGCAGCCTCTACTTTCCAGTTTGCCGACAGTATTTTCTTTGCCCGCTCCTTCTTTAAGTAGATAACTACTCTGTCCGGGCCTTCACTTTCTTTTAGAACGCCTAAAATTTCCTTCCATGGCCTGATACATTTCTTTATCTTCAAACTGCAAGCCACAATTCTCTTGGAACCTTGAAAATGGGATCACCTGCTCGCATACCAGTTTGCCCACCGGTTCATCTCCTAAGGACACTCTGCCCTTGATAAAGATCTTGGAGTCTTCTGTTAAAACATCCCGGTCGGTCCGCTTCGTAATTTTTCGGAAAAACGATCACTTCCACAGAGCCCATCAGATCTTCCAGTGTGATAAATGCCATCAGCTGGTTGCTCCTTGTGGTCTTTACCTACTTTTCCGGCCACCAGACCGCCTATTACCACCTTCATGCCATCTTTTACTGCTGCTTCTTCTGTCTCTTCATCTACAATAAAATCAGCAGATGTGGCAGTGATATTCTTTCTCCAGAGACCTTCATAATCATCTAATGGATGACCGCTGATGTATACGCCCAGAATATCCTTTTCAAAAGCCAGCAGCTCTTCCTTGGAATACTCTCCCACATCCGGGAAAGATACCTGATATTCCTTTTTTCTTCCTCTGATACCAGGTCAAACAGACTCATCTGGCCTTCCCAGGCGTTTTTACGCTCCCTTGCTTTATTGTCAAGAAGGATCGGCGCCACTGCCACCTTCTGCCGTCTGGTGCCAGGAAGAGAGTCCATAGCTCCGGACTTAATAAAGTTTTCAATGGTACGGCGGTTCACCTCTTTGTTGGTCATACGGTTGATAAAATCTTCCATGGAACTGAAAATACCGTTTTTCTTCCGTTCTTCCAGGATTGCGTCTACGACCGGCCTTCCCACGCTTTTGATCGCAGAAAGTCCGTAACGGATACCGTTTCCGGATACGGAGAAGCCGCTGTATCCCTCGTTGATATCCGGCGGCAGGATGGCAATATCCATCATACGGCGGCAGGTTAAGATATATTCCGAAACCTTGCTTACATTATCCATAACAGAAGACATAAGTGCCGCCATGAATTCCTTTGGATAATAGTATTTTAAGAAAGCCGTCTGATAAGAAACCACGGCATAGGCCGCCGCATGGGATTTATTAAATGCATACTTCGCAAAATCGATCATCTCATCGTAAATATGATTGGCCGTCTTCTCGTCGATTCCATTCGCTATGCAGCCCTTAACTCCCTCTTCCTCATTTCCATAGACGAAATTCTGGCGTTCCTTCTCCATGACTGCCTTTTTTCTTTCATCGCACGGCGCACCAGGTCGCTTCGTCCCCAGAGTATAGCCGGCCAGATCCCGAACGATCTGCATTACCTGTTCCTGGTAGACAATACAGCCGTAGGTCGGGGCTTTAAGATCGGCTCCAGCTGAGGGCACTCATAGGTAATAGAGGTCTTGGATCATTTTTACCCTTTAAATAGCGTGGGATGAAATCCATCGGGCCCGGACGGTACAGGGAGATACCGGCAATGATATCTCCAGGTTCTCCGGCTTCAAGCTCCTTCATGAAGCTCTTTCATCCCCGGAACTCTCCAGCTGGAACACACCGTCATTTTTGCCGGTTCCAATCGAATCCAGCACCTTTTTATCGTTATAATCAATATGGCATCCATATCCAGTTTATGCCGGTGGTTTTCTCTGCCAGACGAACTGCATTCTGGATCACAGTCAGTGTACGCAGGCCAAGGAAGTCCATTTTCAGCAGTCCCAGCTCTTCCAATGTCGTCATGGTAAACTGGGTGACGATGGAACCGTCGGAGCCCCTGGACAGCGGCACGAATTCATCCGACCGACTTCTGCAGATAACCACACCTGCCGCATGCATGGAGGTATGTCTGGGAAGTCCTTCCAGACGCTTAGACATATCGATCAGATATTTTGCACCTGCTCATCCTCATTGATAAAGCCTTCACGCAGATCCGGATTGGCATTTAAGCGCCTTGTCCAGGGTCATATTCAGATCGTTGGGGATCATTTGGCAATGGAATCACACTGGCATAGGGCATATCCATAACACGGCCCACATCCCGGACAACACCCTTGGCTGCCAGGGTACCGAACGTAACAATCTGCACGACGCTGTCGTTTCCGTATTTTCTGCACCACATAATCGATAACCTCCTGTCGCCGTTCGAAACAGAAGTCCACATCGATATCAGGCATGGAAACACGCTCCGGGTTCAGAAAACGCTCAAACAGCAGGTTATAGCGCATCGGATCGATATCCGTGATCTTCCCAGACAGTACGCGATACGATACTTCCTGCCGCAGAGCCTCGCCCTGGCCCCACGATAATGTCCTAGATCTGGCATAGTGGATGAAATCCCATACGATCAGGAAGTAGTCCACGTAACCCATGGTATGAATAACGTCCTAGCTCATACCCCAGGCGCTCCCGCAGCGTCCCATCGTCGTCCGGATAGCGGGTCTTAAAGCCCTGCCCCGTCATTACAAAGCTTGTTCAGATAGCTCCAGGAATCATAACCTTCCGGCACCTGGTATTTTGGCAGCTTGGTAACACCAAACTCTATCTCCACATTACACCGTTCTGCAATTTTCTGGGTATTATCAATAGCCTCCTGGGCATAAGGGAACAGTTTGCGCATCTCCTCCTCGGATTTGACATAGAACTGCCCGCCCTCATAGCGCATCCGGTTCCTCGTCCGTGACTTTTTTGCCCGTCTGGATACAGAGCAAAATATCGTGGGATTGGCATCTTCTGCATATGTATAATGGCATATCGTTGGTAGCCACCAGCGGAATCTCCTGTTCCTGCTCAGGCGCATCAGTTCCCTGGTTGACCGTCCGCTGCGCCGGGATACCGTGATCCTGCAAGTTCCAGAAAAAATTGTCCGGTCCAAAATATCGCTGGTATTTTGCGCCGACTTGCCGCTCCTCATACATGCCTCTCGACAAATAAACCTGGATCTCGCCCGGCCAGACACGCGCTGAGAGCGATAATGCCCTCATGATACGTCTCCAGCACTTCATAAGTCCATCCACCCGCGGTTTATAATAAAACCCTCTACGAAGCCCTTGGACACGATCTTCATCAGATTTTTATAACCTGTATTATTTTCCGCCAGCAGCATCATATGGTAGTACCGATCCTCTCCGGCTCCTTTTCCCTGTCAAAACGGGAGCCGGGAGCCACATAAACCTCACATCCAAGGATAGGCTTGATCCCCACCTCTCTGGCAGCCCGGTAAGAAATCAATGACGCCGTACATAACGCCATGGTCCGTGATTGCCATGCTGTCCATGCCCAGCTCTTTTTGCCCGGGCGGTCAGCTCCTTTTAATTTTAAGGGAGCCGTCTAAAAGGCTGTACTCTGTATGCACATGTAGATGTGTAAATGCCACCTTTTTCCTCTCCTTTTCAAATCTCATTTTAAAATTTTTTAACATATTCAAATCTTGTTTAACTATTGCGTCCATTTCCTGTCTCTTTCCGAAAAACGGTCAGAAATGATTTCTACTGATTGCTCAGAACGGACTGGTGAATTCCCATGATCGCATTCAAAGTTACAGCTGCCCGTCGCTGCCATCAGCCGTTTTACTTTTACGTGCGCGCCCCTGCACCCAGTCCCAGCGTCATCATGCCCATGATGCTAACTTTGGCATTGAGCGTTTTTCTTCACTTCCACATAGATGCTGCTCTCATACTGGACTCACCTGCACCAGACGCAAGGGTCATCATACCCATGCCTCCAGACCTGAACTTCAAACCAATCGATCTCCTTACTTGTAAATATCCTGTCATACTGGCTTGCAACCTGTAAAAAGCATGGCTCCGGACCTGCCTCACCTGAATGCAACATCGCACGGAGTTTTTTCCACCATAATTATCCTCCTCATTCCTGTGAACAATACCCCTTCCCATTTTACCTTCTCTTTCGCGGATATCCTTGCTATGAGACTTAATTTTCTCAGTCTGTGATTAACACCGGATTTTCCAACAGGCGGTTCCAGGCTTCCCCAGTTCCTTCAATGTGGCTTCCGGCCGTTCCAGGCGAACCTGTGCCATTTCCTGAAAAATTCTCCGGAAGTTTTCAAGCCCGATTGTATCACGGATATATTCGGATATCCTCTATCTGCTTCACAGCAGCTGATACCGTTTTATTGATGTTGGCGGTCTCACAGTTAACCTGACGGTTTACGCTGTTGCGCATGTCCTTCAGGATTCTGATATTTTCCAGCTCCATCAGTGCTACCGGCGCCTCCATCACGTTTAAAATATCGACAATCTGACTGCCTTCTTTTATATATACCACATAATACTTCTTTTCTGACAACTATTTTCGCATCGATGTCAAATGACGCAATAAGTCCCTGAAGCTGCACCGCCTTTTCAAGCGACGCGCATACGATCTCAAAATGATAGAATTTCTCGGGATCGCTTATAGGACTCCGGCTGCCAGAAAAGCGCCCCGGATAAATGCCTTCTTGCAGCACGCATTCTGAATCACCACATTCCCACCACCGACAGGTTTTCTCCGATCTTTCCATTTTCATCCACCATCTTGACTGCCTGTAAAACACCCGGAGGGCATCCTCATGCTCCCGATCGCGCACCAGAAGCGTATAAGACTCCGGCTTTTTTTTAAAAGGCATTCCGACGGATTAAAACATCAGTAACTTTATATTAAATGTTTTTTTCAATAAAGTAAAGCACTTTCTTGCAACTGTTACGTTTTCCGTGTGGATTTTAATGGCATAATGGTCCTCTTCCGAGATTGTGAATCTTTCCGCAAAGGCAAAGATCGCCGCGATCTCTGCGATCTGACAGTGCCTGGCCGTGGTGCTAAGCTGCCTGGAAAGTTCGTCTTTTACTGTTGGAGGAAAATGACATTTTACCTCACTGCTGCATCAAATTAAACCCTTTTCCCGGTTATCTTTCTCAATATCTCTGTGTTCAAGTTTAAGCCGTATTTCCCGGCTGCCTCAGATGCTCATAAAAGCCGGTTCGCAACCGTAACGGAACGGTGCTTTCCTCCGGTGCAGCCAATCGCGATCACTAAGCTGGTTTTTCCTTCCTTTTACATACCCCGGAATCAGGAAATCGATCATGTCATACAGTTTCTTTAAAAAATGTCTGCTGTCCCGTTCCGCCACATCAAGTCCCGCACTGCCTCCTCCATGCCCGGTATGGGCCGCAGTGTTCATCATAATACGGATTAGGGAGAAAGCGCACGTCAAATACCAGGTCCGCGTCCGACGGGATCCCGTATTTAAAAACCAAAGGAAAAAATCGTAACATACATGTTTTTATATCTGGCATCCTGTAAAAGATCTTTTCCAGTTCTTTTCGCAGCTCCCTTGTCAGCAGCTTGCTGGTATCTATAATGTAATCCGCCTCTTCCTTTAAAAATGCCAGTTTCCCCCTCTCTTTTTCAATGCCATTTTCCACCTTCCCCTTTCCTGCCAGAGGATGGGCTCCTCCTGGTTTTCTTTATAACGTTTGATCAGCACCTCATCGCTGGCATCCAGAAACAGGATCTGTATGGAATAGGAATTATTCCGCCATTTTTCAGGATCTCATCCAGATTTCCCAACTCTTCCCCGCTTCGTATATCGATCCCCAGGGCTGCTGGCGTTGTTCCGTACCTTAAGGAAACCAGCTGTGCAAATTTTTCTACCAGAGGATGGGAAGGTTATCAACACAGTAGAATCCCATGTCCTCCAGCATTCTTCAGCGCATTTGTCTTACCGGCGCCCGACATGCCGGTTACAATGATCAAGTTTTCCATTTCTATATATCTTCTAAAAATCCGCCCAGCGTCTTAACTTCCGTCTCCAGCTCCACCCCGGACTGCTCATGCACTTTTCTTTACACTGTCCTGCAGAGTCCATAGACATCCGACGCCGTGGCATGTTCTGTTGATCACAAAACCACAGTGTTTTTCCGGACACCTGTGCGCCGCCCTCCTGATAGCCCCGCGAAGTCCGGCATCTTCGATCAGCTTTCCCGCGAAATAGCCCTGGGGCCTCTTAAAGGTGCTTCCGGCACTCGGATATTCCAGCGGCTGCTTTTCCCTGCGCTTTGCTGAAAGCTCATCCATCCGGGCCTTTATGGCCTCTGGATCCGCGCTTTAAGACGGATCCGCGCCTAAAGCACAATATATCCGTTTCTCCGGGATGCAGCTGTGGCGGTAGCCCAGCTCCAGCTCCTCTGCCGGGATCCTCTTTATCTGGCCCTCCGGCGTCAGCACCGTGGCGGACAGAAGCACATCCTTTGTTTCCGATCCATAGGCCCCGGCGTTCATGACACAGGCTCCTCCCACGGTCCCCGGGATCCCGGCGGCAAATTCTAACCCTGTAAGGCCGCATTTTAAGGCCAGACTGGCGGCTCTTGAAAGCAGAACGCCGGAGCCGGCCCGCAGGATCTCCCCCTCGGTCTCCAGCCGGTCAAACCGGCTGGTGCTGATGATGAGGCCCGGATACCCCTGGTCGCTGACCAGAAGGTTGCTCCCGTTTCCCACGATGTACCAGGGCAGGCCGGCCTTTTGGAAGAGGGAGACCAGGGCCCCCAGCTCCTCTGCCGTTTCCGGCTCCGCATACCAGGCGGCCGGTCCCCCGGCCCGGAACGAGGTATGCATCTTCATTGGTTCATTGATCCTTATTTCCATGAAACCTCCTGTCAGCTCTTTCTGGCCAGATTCGCCTGGACCCGGTTATAAAGCTCTTTGGCCGCATTGTAGCCCATTTTTTTCTGGCGGTAATTGACAGCCGCCGACTCCACGATCACTGCCAGGTTTCTTCCCGGACGGATGGGGATGTCGTGGCAGATCACTTTATTGCCCAGGAACTCCGTATACTGGTCTTCCATGCCCAGACGGTCGTATTCCTTGCTCTTATCCCACTCCTCCAGACGGATCACCATGTTGATGGACTGGGTATCCTTGACGCTCTCCACGCCGAAGAGGGTCTTCACGTCAATGATCCCGATGCCGCGGAGCTCAATGAAATATTTGGTGATATCGGGAGCGGAGCCCACCAGGGTCTCGTCGCTCACCTTCCGGATCTCCACCACGTCGTCGCTCACCAGCCGGTGGCCTCTTTTGATGAGCTCCAGGGCCGCCTCGCTCTTTCCGATGCCGCTTTCCCCTGTAATGAGAACGCCCTCACCGAACACGTCCACCAGAACGCCGTGGATGCTGATGCAGGGAGCCAGCTTGGCCTTTAACCAACGGGTCACCTCCGCCATCACGTCCGAGGTGGGCTTTGCAGAGGACAGGCAGGGAACGCCGTAATGGCAGCAGAGCGCCAGCACGTCCTCACCCGGCTCCTGGCCGCGGCAGAATACGATACATGGGATCTTGCTGGACAAAAGCTTATCATACATGGCCTTACGCCGCTCTGTGGTAAGGCCGGAAAGATAAGCCAGCTCCACATTTCCCAGCATCTGGACCCTCTCGTTATCGAAATGATCGTAAAAGCCTGTCAGCTGCAGGGCCGGACGGTTCACGTCCGGATGGGATAAAACGATCTTGTCGGCATCGATCTCCGGCGTAAGATTTCTGAAATCCATTTTTTTTATCAGTTCCGTAATAGTAACCCCGTACATATTATTCTCCTTCCTGGCGATTCATTCCCGGGCTTTCCGGACCGGATCCCTTTCCTTCCGGCTCCCCGTGGAAAAATCCATATACACTTTCTGCTGCCCGCCGGTTCATCCCCTCAGTGGAGGAAAGCTCCTCCAGGCTGGCGTCCCGGATGGCCTCCAGGGATTTAAACCGGCGCATCAGCGCCTTTCTCCTGGCTGGCCCGATGCCCTCAATATCATCCAGGACCGAGCGGACCTGGCCCTGGCTCCGGAGGCTCCTGTGGTATTCGATGGCAAACCGGTGGGCCTCGTCCTGGATCCTGGTGATCAGCTTAAAGCCCTCGCTGTACCGGTCAATGGGGATCTCCACATTCTGGTAATAGAGGCCCCGGGTCCTGTGGTTATCGTCCTTGACCATGCCGCAGACCGGGATAGAGAGCCCCAGACGCTCCAGGACCTTCAGGGCCACGTTTACCTGGCCCCTTCCGCCGTCCATCATGATCAGATCCGGGAAGCGTGTGAAGCTCCCGAACCGTTCCATATTTCCCGGATCCCCGTCCGCCGTCTCCATGGCCATAAGCTCTTCCCGCTCCGAAAGACCGTGCTCAAACCGTCTGGTGAGCACCTCCTCCATGGAGGCGTAGTCGTTGGGCCCCTGGACCGTTCTGATCTTAAATTTGCGGTAATCGTTGCGCCTGGGCCTTCCGCCCTCATAGACTACCATGGAGCCCACCGACTCGAAGCCGCTGATATTGGAAATATCGAAGGCCTCGATCCGCTTCACTTCAGAAAGCCCCAGCCATTCGCCCACCTGGTTCATGGCTCCGATGGTCTTAAGCTCTTCCCTTTTGATCTTTTCCTTATCCTGGGACAGGACAAGAAGGGCGTTCTTGGCCGCCAGCTCCACCAGCCGTTCCTTCTGCCCCTTTTTGGGGATCACGAATTTTACGTTCTGGCCCCGGCGCTTTGTGAGCCACTGGCCCACCAGCCCCATTTCCTCAAATTCCTGCTGGACCCAGACCTCCCTGGGGATAAACGGCGTTCCGGCGTAAAACTGCTTTATGAAGCTGCCAATGATCTGGCTGTCGTCTCCGGCCGTGGAGGCCGAAACGTGGAAATGCTCCCGGCCGATGAGTTTTCCGTCCCGGACAAAAAACACCTGGACCACCGCATCCTCACTGTCCCTGGCCATGGCAATGATGTCCCGGTCCTCCATGCTCTGGCTGGTGATCTTCTGCTTCTGGGCCACCTGCTTTACGCTGTTTAAAAGCTCCCGGTATTCGATGGCTTTTTCAAAATCCATCTCATCCGAGGCCTGCATCATCTTAAAATCCTCGTAAACCGTCACCTTAATATACGGATACGTCTTGTCGTCCTTTAACATCGTGTTGTATCTGGGACGATGTTCCTTGATTAAGTTGCACTCCAGAACCAGGGCTTCCAGCTTCCGAATCCGTTATGATATACTCGAACCTGGCGATCCTGGAAACCATCTGCTCAATCTTTGACGTCTTATTCCTGCTGCTCTGGAAATACTGCCGGACCCTGTTCTTTAAGCTGATGGCCTTTCCCACATAGATGATCTCATCCCTTTTATCGTGCATGATGTAGACCCCCAGGCTGGGCAGGCAGTTTCTTTAGTTCTTCTTCTATATTAAATCCATTGTATCCGGATTGCTCCACGTATTAGTCACCTCAGTCTCGCTCCATCGTATTTCGTCTGCATCTCCAGATAATTGACGGCGGCCCGGTACATTCCTTCCCGTGTGCCCGTTCCGCTTCCGATATCCAGGGATTCACAGACAGCCGTAAGCTCCTCTTCTGAAAATATCTCACAGCGCTCTTTTAAAACTTCCAGCTTTTCATAATACGTCTCCGCGTCTAAAAAAGCAAGAAGATTTTTACTGGAAACAGCGGTTTCTTCACTCGTTTCTTCTGCTTCCTCTGTCTTAAGTTCGACCCGCTCAAACCGGTACTTCTGATTCACCTCCGGATATTTTTCATGGTCCACTTCACTGGTGAACATGGACAGCGGCCGTACATACGTTCCAAATGTTCCGTACAGCGCCTGATAAACCACCATCTTCTCTCCTGTCTCGGAATGTTCGGCTACGGTGATGATCTGATACAGCTTATTCTTAAAATGCCTGTAACATTCTCCTGGTTTTGGTATTCTGTCCATATGCGTTTCCTTTCCTGATTTCCCGTCATGCTGTATCGCAGAAGCCTGCGCATGCACGGTTCAGTCACAGCGCTGCGCAGGCTTCCGTGAATGATCAGTTACTCCTCCAGCGCCTCCTGTCGTGACGATCACAACATTGGGCTTGCTTCTCTTCTCCCCTGCGCCGTAGTCTCCGGCTGGGCGGCGGCTTTCTCCGCGGCTTCTGTTTCCGCATCTTCACCGGTCTGCAGTTCTTCACTGGCGGTGGTTCCGTCCACCGGAGCCCTGTCTCCTCCATCGTGGTTTCCCCGAAGGCTGGTGACCCCTCCTGGGGAAGCGTTTCCTCCGGTGCAGGCTGCGTCCCCGTCTGCAGCTTCTGTCGGCGGGACCGCTGTGGTCTCAGGAGGCAGAGCCGCCCTGGTTGCTATCTTCTGATCTTCCTGCCGGCTTCCTCCGGGGAAAGAAGTCCATCCACGTATATTTGTTGGATGCGCTCCATAGCATCCATTCATCGTATCCGGCGTCGTAGACGGCCTGAATCTGAGCCTGCACCTCGGCAGGGCCGTATTTGATATAATGCTGCAGATAGAGGCGGTGAAATCCTGAAGCCACGGCCGCACGATGGCATGGTCCTCCCCCGCCGCCGTCACGATAGCCAGATCCTGCTTTGACTTCATCAGGGCCGCAAGAATCGTATCGTAAGGCTGCGTATCCGGATGCTCAATCCCGAAATTCCGTCACCGTAATGGGAGGGATAAATCATCGGACAGATATAGTCTAAATGCTTTGCCATATCATTATACACCTGTCCCACCGCATCCGCATCAATCTTACTTCCAATGATGGTGCCGAAAAACGTCTGCCGATACGAAACGCCTTCCTCCGACAGCTTATCATAGGCATACGTAATAAACTCCGTGATGATATCCGTCTTGGAGCGTCCCCTCGTATCCGCCTCGTCAAACACGACCTGCTTCATGGTGCTGTCCGTGGCAAAGCGGATGTAATCGAACTGAATCTCGTCAAACCCGGCTTTTGCGGCCTGTCTGCCCACTTCTACCAGGTAATCCCACACCTCCTGGCGGTAGGGATTGACCCAGGCCAGCCCCTTATTATCGCGGTGAAGACTGCCGTCCGCGTTCTTTAAGCTCCACTCGGCTTCTTTTCAGCCAGATATGGATCACGGAATGCCACGACCCTGGCGATGGTATAGATGCGCCTCTGGCCTTTAAATCCCGCCATAAGCGATCCGATATCTGATATACCGCTCCGATGCACCGATCTCATTGACCGTGGGCGCATCATCCATGGCAATGTGATCCTTCCATCGTCGTTCTTCACATCGATGACCACCGCGTTAATCTCCCGTCTGGCTGATCTTGTCAAGAATCGCCTGAAAGCCTTCCGATCCGCCATATATCCGGAAATGAGACGCCCTTCACCCGGACCCGCTCCTTCTTAACTTCTTCCGGTTCTGTCTCTGGCTGAATCTCCAGCGTCTCCTCTTCAGTTTCTCCGCTCATACTCTCTGTTTCTGTTGTCTCATCCGTTTCCGGCAAGTCGGATACCTGCTTATACTTACCATCCCTGTAACTGCCAGTGTACAGACAAGCGCCGCCAAAAAAGCCATTTCTTCATATTGCTCCCGTTCTCTTTCCTGATGGTTTTATGGTATTCTCCTGTAACATTTATTTAATATTTTTACCACATTTTGTAAAATTTACAAACGTGTTTTCGTTTGACGTTTTAATCATTCATTTTGTAAATTATATTTGACATATAGTCTTTTTTAATGTACTATTAAAGTATGAAACAGGAGTCCTGCAGAAACCGGGAGGTGGATTTTTATTGAAGAACAAACGGCTGAAAATTGCCCGCATAGAACACGATTTATCACAGGAACAGTTGGGGAACGGGTTGGCGTCATACGGCAGACGATCAGTATGATCGAATCCGGGAACTATAACCCGACGCTGAATCTCTGTATTGCAATCTGCAAAGAACTGGGTAAGACACTGGACGAATTATTTTGGGAGGTATCAGAATGAAATCACTGTTTAAGAAACGAATCGTAGATGAACGAATGGAACTTCAAAGTCTCAGGAATGCCAGAAAGAGCTGGAACTTTCTTCTCATTGCAACCGGCTTCTGCCTTTTGGCGGAACTTCACTTACTCCGATGGGAGCTGAAATACGTACTCCCACAGGCCGTTATCGTGCTTTGCTGCCTCTCTTTATAATATATTTTTGGATACCAGAGACGGCAACATTTATACCGCGGAATCCGCCAACCGCAAAAGGCTGTTTCTGCTCTACTCCATAAGCTCCTGGCTGCGTCACTGATCATCGCCAGCGGTTTTTACAGGCGCTATTCTCTCATAACAGCGATTATTTTTTCATTATTCTCTTCTTTTTCATGTTTGGACTGATGTATCTGTTTGATTCTCTCATCTTCCATATGGGGAAAAAAGAGCGCTGAAAAGACACCGAAGAGGAAGAGTAACCACAGCCGGAACTTTCCCGCCGCAAGCAGAATATCACAACCACAGTTTACAGAAGGAGAAGGCGCCTGCCTTCTCCTTCTCTCTTAGCTTAACAGCTCCATCACAGAGTTTCTTCGAGCTATAACAGATGAACTGCCACGATCAATCCTGCAAATACAATCGAGACCATGGACGTAAGCTTAATCAGAATATTAATGGACGGCCCCGACGTATCTTTAAACGGATCGCCGACCGTGTCCCCAACGACCGCGGCCTTGTGCTGGTCGCTTCCCTTTCCGCCGTGTGCTCCGCCCTCGATATATTTCTTCGCACATTATCCCATGCTCCGCCGGAGTTGGGCCATCATGACCGCCAGGACGAAGCCGGTCACGGTATTGCCGGCCAGAAGGCCTGCGACACCATTTACCCCCAGCACAGCCCGACAACGACGGAATGATCACTGCGATCAGGCCGGCGCCAGCATCAGCTTCTGTGCCGATTTCGTACACATATCCACACAGGCGGCGTAATCCGGTTCCGCCTTTCCCTCCATCAGCCCCCTGATCTCCTTAAACTGCCGGCGCACCTCGATCACGATGGACTGGGCCGCCTTTCCCACCGCCTCCATCGTCAGAGCGGCAAATAAAAACGGAAGCATGCCGCCGATAAACAGGCCGATTAGGACCGTCGGATTTGTATGGTCAGATTCAGCGCAATATCCGGTTCAGCTGTTTGACCTTGTCAATATAAGATGCAATCAGCGCCAGTGCCGTCAGCGCAGCTGAGCCTATGGCAAAGCCTTTACCAGTGGCCGCTGTCGTATTTCCCAGGGAATCCAGCGCATCCGTCCGGTTTCTGACCTCCGGAGGCATATGGGTCATCTCCGCGATTCCCCCGCATTATCGGCGATTGGTCCATACGCGTCGGTTGCCAGCGTGATTCCCAGCGTCGAAAGCATGCCGACCGCAGAGACTCCGACACCATAAAGTCCCATATTAAAATCGGCGTTTCCGCCCGAACAGTAGTAGCTGATCAAGACAGGCACCGACAATCACCAGGTGCCACGGTGGAAAGCATGCCGAGAGACAGTCCGCTGATAATCACCGTAGCCGCCCCCGTCTCACTGGATGAAGCCAGATTCCTCGTCGGCCGGTACGAATCCGACGTAAAATATTCTGTGATTGCACCGATCAGAACCCCGGCGACAAGCCGGACAGTACTGCCGCATAAATCCCACATGGCCCGGAAGCAGGATTCGGATAATCACGAATGCCCCCACGGCCACCAGAACGGCGCTGATATACGTTCCCAGCCGCAGTGCTTTTAAAAGACTCTTTTGAGAGGCATCTTTGTCTTTACGAAAAAGGTGCCTGTAATCGATGCGATAACGCCAAATGCTGCCAGCATCATGGGAACAGCCACGCCCTTTACGCCGAAACCGGCCGCAACCGCCAGCGCAGAGGTCGAAACAATAGATCCGACATACGATTCATACAAATCAGCCCCCATACCGGCCACATCGCCCACATTGTCACCCACATTATCCGCGATAACCGCGGGATTGCGCGGATCATCTTCCGGAATTCCTGGCCTCCACCTTGCCAACCAGATCGGCTCCCACATCAGCCGCCTTAGTGAAAATGCCTCCGCCCACACGGGCAAACAGCGCCATACTGAAGCACCCATGCCGAAGGTCAGCATATTGGCTGTAATCTGGCCGATCCGTTCCGCCTCCGGAGCGAACGGAACACGGTATTCAGGATAAAATACCAGATGGTCAAATCGAGAAGTCCAAGTCCCACCACGGTAAACCCCATAACCGATCCCGCCGAAAACGCCACCTTCAGTCCCTTATTCAGACTGTGGGAAGCCCCCTCCGCCGTCCTGCAGTTCGCCATCGTCGCGGTGCGCATTCCGATAAATCCCGACAAACCGGAAAAGAAGCCGCCTGTCAAAAATGCAAACGGTGTAAAGTAACTTAAAAATCCGCCAAACGCCATACACAGCAATATGAGGAAAACGACAGCAAAGAAAAACGCCAACGCCCAGATACTGCCGTCTTAAATAGGCGCCGGCACCTTTCCTGACCGCAGTAGATATTTTAATCATCCCGGCACTGCCCTCCGGCTGTTCCTTCACCCGGAAAACATGCAGGCAGCGTAAATCAGAGCGGCTATGGAACCAATTGCTACGACATACATAACATTCATGGTACCCCTCCTCGTAATAACACTTGTTGAAATTGTTTAGTTTCAACTTCATTATAGTTCTTTATATGGGCGTTTTCAACAAATATGTGTTTTTTTCAGTAATTTAACGGACGGCCTGTCTGTCTGGGCCCTGTTGTACGGACTGCCATAAACAAAGAGCCCGGCGGGAAACCAGAGCGAACATGTTTCTTCCGCCTTCTCATCCCGCCGGGCTTCTCCCTGCAATCGTTTATCACGAAAAAACTTAATAAGTAAGAACCTCCGGTCCCTCTTCTGTGATCAGTACCGTAACCTCCCACTGTGCCGACAGACTTCCGTCTTCCGTGTAGATCGTCCATCCGTCTTCCTCATCCTGAACGACATCGGGTCTCCCTGCATTCACCATCGGTTCAATGGTAAAGATCATGCCGGGAACGAGAAGCATATCCGTCCCCCGCTCTCCGATATGGCTGACCCACGGCTCCTCATGGAAATCATTGCCAACACCGTGACCGCCGATTTCACGCACTACCGTAAATCCATTTGCAGTAACATGTCGATATGGCCGCCCTATGTCGCCTAAATGGCCCCAGGGCCTTGCTTCCTTAAGCGCCAGTTCCACGCTCTCTTTCGTCACACGGACCAGACTTTTTCTTTTCCGGCGACTTCGTTTCCGATGCAGTACATTCTGGAGGCGTCTCCGTAGTATCCGTCTCAGAATCGTGGTGTAAAACATCTACATTGATGATATCGCCTTCCTTTTTTAAGATCCATCAGGGAAGGGATACCGTGGCATACCACCTCGTTTACAGAGGTGCAGACACTCTTGGAGATACCCTTCATAATTCAGGGGAGCCGGAATTCCTCCCATTTTTATCGTATTTTCATGGACCAGGTGTTGATATCCTCTGTGCTGATGCCCGGACGTATGAAGGAATCCACCAGATCCAAATCTTCACATTCACCTCGCCGGCCTTCGCTGATCCCCTGCGATCTCCGCTCGGGGTCTTGATCATGTAATGCCCGGCACCAGATCGCCCATAATACCGTAATTTCAATCAGTTTTCTGTCGAACGCCAGATGGCAGTTCTTATACTTCTTTCCACTGCCGCACCAGCAGGCGTCATTTCTTCCTTTCTTTAACATCGTGATTTCCTCCATCTTCTCTACAACGTTTTATCACGTTTTGAGGCCGTTGTAAAGAGCACTTCCCATTATTCTTTTTAAGACGGCTTTCACCCGGCCGTTCTTCTCTACATTATCATTATATGGATCGAGCCACGATATCCCCATCTTCCAGCCGGAAATTATTTCTACCCGGCCGCCCTCTCTTCTTCCGGTTTCCACAGGCTTTAATACCGCTTTCCCATTCTGTATGAGATAGACGGCGCTTCCATGTTCGCTGGCATGACGGCGGCCGCGGGAACAGAGAAGACCTGGGGCGATAATTACGGTGAAAGGATACATCCGCCGTCTGGCCCTGCTCCCGCGTGCTCCGGAAGTGCTGCGCAGGCTTTAACTCATTACGTACACCGGTTTCCTCCAGGCCGATGGAGGACATCTCTTTTTTGCAGTTTTTGAGATAAAAAACCCACCTCGGCTTCCCTCCGACCTCGTGCCGTCGGCGTAAACCACCTCCGCGGTAAGTCCCGGCGTCAGTGCGGCCGCGTCCTCGGATAAGACCGATGCGGAAAGCTTCATTTCCTGAGGGCGGTATATTTGCACCACCGGCTGATTCGGCGATAAGTATGCCCCCTCCTCCGTGTAGACTTCCCACAGGACACCGTCGTAGGGCATCGCAACCACGCCCGGATTTACCGTATTCTCCAGAAGCTCAAGCTGTTTTTCGTAGGAGGCGATCTGATCTTGAAAGGCGCGTGCGGCGTGCGTCCGAATTATCCTCCTTCGCCTGGTTATATTTCTGAAAGGCTATGTCCATCTGCGTCTTCAGCGTATCTAAATCCGAGCGGGCAATAAAGCCGCCCTGCTGCTCCAGCACCAGTCCGTTGTCATAGTTTTTCTTTGCGAGGCAGGTACTCGCTTTCCGCCGCCTTGCGGACTGCCGCTGCCGAACCATTGGAACCGTAGAGACGGTCGTACTCCTGGCGCCGCACTGAACTGCTGCTTAAACTGCTCTCTCTGAATGTCCAGCGTCGTCTGGGAGGCGGAATCCGTCTTTAAGAATTTCCCCCTCCTTTACCTCCATTCCGGAAAAACGGAATTTCGACACATTGCCGGCCGGTAATGGAGTTAAGCACCATGCCTGATACGGGAAGTATGGAGGCCGAAACGGTAAACTGACTCTCTAAGTCTCCCCTTCACCGCCTGCTCCGCCTGCGCTTCCACGGGCTTTAGGAGCACCGCCGCATACGCTCCGATACTGATCACGGCTATGGCCGCAAGAAATATCCATTTCACTTTTCTTTTCATCCTGCACCTCTATTCCCGTTCCCGCAGAAGGTCTGCCGGAACTATTTTTTCAGTTTTCGAAGCATCATAACGGAACTCAACCGACCGACACCGCAGTGAGACCGATGGCCTGCAAAAGTGCTTTCCCATCGATAAACCCGGAATCGTATACATATCCAGACGCCATGGACACCGAGATCAGACGGCTGGCTCCCATGGCCATGGGAATTCCGATCAGAACCGCTCCCACCGCCAGAATCCACTGTCCCGTGGAAATGACCTCCAGACATTCTCTGCTCTTTAAGCCCAGCATCATCAGAGTGGACAATTCCCGTTTCAGTTCCTCGAAGCTGATGAGGGAGCTGATGTAAATAACGGCAAAGCTGATGATTACCCCCAGCATGGACATGGACGCCATAATGGCGCTCATGCTCCCCATCATGGACCGGTACTGTTCCAGTCTCCCCTGACGGCTCTGAATCGCAGATACGGCCGCAGCGTCACTGAGTCTGGTCCGCAGCTCCTCCTGCACGGTAAGCGGGGCCTTTAAGAGTACCGTCTGCATACACCGCGGTAATCGCTGATCTTTGCCGCACCTTCAAACGACATATACGCAGAGCTCTCCCATATACTGGGCAATCGTATCTGTAACGGCAACGCGGCTGATCCGCTCCTTGGGATAGGGAACCTTCACCTCTATGGTACTTCCCTTCTTCACGCCCATGAGACTGGCCATGTGCTCTGATATCACGATCCCCTCCTCCTCCGGATATGCCCTGCTTCCATCCTCGCGGAACAGTCTGGTCAGTGATGCTTCCCGGTGATACCGCCTGAATCGTACAGTCTGTTTTTCCCTGCGGCCCGGCAAGGGTCACTGCAAATTCCATCATTGCCTCCGCCTTCTCCACCTGCGGATGCTTTACCGCCTCCAGCGCGCCGTTCACTGAAACCGGCTGTTCAAATGAGACCATAATGTCCTGTCTCTGTGTCTTTTCCCAATAGTCAAAGATAAACACATCAAATAAGGAGTTCATGGATACCAGAGTCGCTGTGATCATATAGGCAAAGGCAATACCGGCTATGGACATGGCCGTCCGCCTCCTGTTCCGCGACAGACTCCGCAGTGCCATGATGCCCGGAACTGTAAAAAGCCTTAAAAAGCCCGGTATCCGTTCCAGAAAGGATGGCCTGGCCGTTTTGGGGGCCGGCGGCCGCAGCGCCTGAGCCGGTCTCATTTTCCCTATAACGCCTGCGATGATCCATGAGGTCCCTGAACAGAAGATTCCTGCCAGAAGGATTCCCTCCAGTAAGTAAGCGGCCGACAAGGGGGCGGTTACTTCCGGAAGATTAAAATACATCCGGTAAAATCCCGCCATGGGGTCCGCCATGGAATATCCCAGCATTCCCCCCGCCAGACCGCCGGCCAGGCCGGTCACCGCACCGAAGCCCATATAGTGAAGCCGTATCTTTTTCAAAGGAATCCCGAGAGCCATCAGCGTTCCGATCTGGGTCCGCTGCTGCTCCACCATGCGGCTCTGGGTGATATAGAGGATCACTCCTGCCACAGCCAAAAACAGAAACGGAACCACGCCGGACATCTTTTCCAGCTGCTTAATCTCCCTCATCCACCATGGAAACAGCCAGCTGGTCTTCACTGGCAAAATGGGATATAAGACCGTAGGGGTCAGCGCCTGCTCCACCTGATCCTTCACATCTTCCCACATACTCCCGGGCGCCATCCGGAACAAAAAGCTGTTGGCGTGGCCTTCCTGGCCGTAAAGCTGCGCCAGTGTCCGGTAAGAGGTAAAGGCGGCGTCATACACGGCCGGACTTGGGAACAGCTCATTCATATTGCGTATCATATAAATATTTTCCGGCGTCAGACCAATCCCCGTGATCTCCATGGGAATCCGTTTTCCCCACGATGATCTCTACCGTATCGCCCGGATTTAAATTTCTGGCCTTTGCCATGCCGTCGCCGATGACAATCTCCCTCTTTCCCTCCGCAGGCAGACTGCCTCTGGAAAGTACCGGCCGGTTCATCTCTTCCGTCGGTCCAGGACGCAAGATGCAGCTCCACATCCCCGTCGAACCGTACACACGGACGTCCTTAACGAGACGCGGGTTCCACGGCGTAGATTCCGGGAATCATGTTCAGGATACCGGCTTCAGAGACCGGCGAATCCGTAACCTCTGCAAACCCGTCACAGAAATCAGACTGGGAAAAGAATATAGTCCCGCGATTCGACAAGATTATCGTAACAGAGTTCCAGCACAGTGAAACCGCAGAAACCGATGGCCACAATCAGAATACAGAGAAGATAGGCCGCTCTGGATCTCTTCATGTCGCGAATCATTTTCTTCCATAAAAGCTTCGTCATAACGCCCCTTTCCGCTGCCTACCAGTCAAGCTCCTCCGCCCGGCACGGATGCTCATTGACCGTGATCCGTTCCAGTCTCCCGTCCTTCATGTGAAATACACGGTCTGCCACCCTGGCCATCTCGGCATTGTGGGTGATGGTCATGACCGGGCAGTTTAAGTTCTTTCCCACTTCCAGAAGCAGCTTTACGATGGCCACGCTGTTTTTGCTGTCCAGCGCCCCGGTGGGTTCATCACAGAAGCAGATCCGGCTTCTTGACAATGGCCCGGGCAATAGAGACCCGCTGCTGCTCGCCGCCGGATAACTGGGCCGGAAAATGTCTTCTCTCTTCCCCCAGCCCCACCATGGTGAGCACTTCGGCCGGATCCATGTGTTCCTTCACGATGCTGGCAGCCAGTTCCACATTTTCCTTCGCAGTCAGGGACGGAATCAGGTTGAAAAACTGGAACACAAAGCCGACCACATCCTTCCGGTAATCAGACAGCTGATCCGGGTACAAGTCAGTCAGCTTCTCTTTATACCAGATTTCGCCTCCCGCAGGCTGGTCCATACCGCCTGCAATATTCAAAAGTGTGCTTTTTCCCGAACCTGACGGTCCCAGCACCACGATAAATTCTCCTGCTCCACCTCGAAGGAGACGTCCTAGGCGTCTACTGCAACGCCCTCCCCCTCATATCTGACGGCTAAATGTTTCCGCTCTGATTACCGGTTTTCCTGCATGCCATTCTATGCCTCCGTTTTCTGATATTCTTCTTTATAAGCGATCTGCTTCAGCCATTTTTCCCAGACATAGAACTTTCCATGATTTCCTTCATGGAAATGGACGCGTTAGTTTTCCGCCTGTCATGCAGGTATCCTCCGTCATCAGACCAGCATCTCGTAGATTTCCATCGGTGGAACATATCCGGCTTAAACTTGCTGTAGTCCACATTTCTGAAATACTTCCTGAAGGCAGACGACCGCCTCCATCGTCGCCCGGTTTAAGTCTTCCTTTACGATTCCGTCTTCAGAGTAATATCCCCGCACACCATGAAATCAGCCAGATAAGGCGTCTTCTCCAGCACTGATCTTGGCCTCCGCCGCCATCTCCAGAAGCTCGAAAAATCGGTGACTGTCTCCCATCTGGCTGCCTGGCCGCCGGACTCGTTTCCGCCGCTGGCGGGATTTCATCCCCTGCCGCCTGGCCCCATCTCCATGACACAGTTAATGATGAGACTGGCGCAGTAATCGAACAGATACAGGTACAACTGACTTTTTGTGTGAAAATAATGAATAACAGCCTTGGATATCGGCTTTTCTGGCGAGTTCATCCGTCACCGCATGTTTGTAATCAGTTCTTCGAAAATACCTCCAGCCCGGCATTGATGATGCGCATCTGTTTTTCCTGCGGCAGATCGTAAAACTGTTCATTCATCTTCCTGACCCCCTTAACCTGTCTGGTTTAACCAATTGGTCAGTTATTCATTGTATCGCATTGACTATATTTTACAACCCCTAAAAGCCGGAAACAATCATTTTTTCTCAAAACGGAAAAAGGCCGGCCCAGAGCTGTTCTCAACAGGCGGTCGGGAACGGAACCGGACCGCACATCTGCAAAATGCTGAAACTCCTGTGGAAATTTAAATGGATTTATGATACAATCGGTAGGTATTATGGGCTAAAACTCATATTATTTCATGACTATGGCATTTTTGGGATCCATTTGCGGGAAACAGCCTCTGCCACGAACATAGATTCTAAAGAATAAAAAAGGGGTACAAACATGAAAATCGGATTTGACAACAACAAATATTTGCAGCTACAGTCTGAGCATATCAGGAAACGGATTAACCAGTTCGGTGACAAACTGTATCTGGAGTTCGGCGGGAAATTATTCGACGATTACCACGCCTCCAGAGTTCTTCCCGGCTTTGCGCCTGACAGTAAGCTCCGCATGCTGCTGCAGCTTGCAGATCAGGCTGAGATCGTCATCGCCATCAATGCCGCGGACATCGAAAAGAATAAGATCCGCCATGACCTGGGCATTACCACGACGTGGATGTCCTTCGCCTGATCCAGTCCTTTACCGACCAGGGACTCTATGTCGGAAGTGTTGTCATCACCCAGTACTCCGGCCAGAAGTCCGCCGATATCTTCAAAAGCAAGCTGGAGAAAATCGGCGTGCGCGTCTACCGCCATTACATCATTGACGGTTATCCGAGCAACGTCTCTCTCATCGTGAGCGACGAGGGATATGGAAGAAACGATTACATCGAGACGACAAAACCGTTAGTCATCATCACGGCTCCCGGACCAGGCAGCGGAAAGATGGCCACCTGCCTCTCCCAGCTCTACCATGAAAACAAACGCGGGATACAGGCCGGCTATGCAAAATTCGAGACCTTTCCGATCTGGAATATTCCGCTGAAGCATCCGGTAAACTTAGCGTACGAGGCGGCTACTGCCGACTTAAACGATGTCAATATGATCGATCCCTTCCATCTCGACGCCTACGGTGTCACTACAGTGAATTATAACCGCGACGTGGAGATATTCCCGGTTCTCAGCGCCATCTTCGAGGGAATCTACGGGGAATGCCCGTACAAATCCCCTACCGATATGGGAGTCAACATGGTTGGCTGCTGTATCGTGGACGACGAGGCATGCGTGGAGGCCTCCCGCCAGGAGATTATCCGGCGCTATTATCAGGCGCTCTCCCGCCTCGCCAAGGACATGGGCAGCAAGGAAGAGGTTTATAAAATCGAGCTTCTGATGAAACAGGCCAAGATCACCACCGCTGCCAGACGGGTGGTCGGAGCCGCCAACGAACGCGCGGAACGGACCGGTTATCCGGCGGCGGCTCTGGAGCTGGACGATGGCACCATCATCACGGGAAAAACCACAAACCTGCTGGGCGCTTCGGCCGCTCTCCTGTTAAACGCCGTTAAGGTTCTGGGAAATATCCCCCATGACATGCATTTAATTGCACCATCCGCCATCGAGCCGATTCAGAAGCTGAAGGTCAATTATCTCGGCAGCAAAAATCCGCGGCTTCACACCGATGAGGTACTGATCGCCTTATCTGCCAGTGCGCCACGGACCATAATGCCCAGATCGCGCTGGAACAGCTTCCAAAGCTGAAGGGCTGTGAAGTTCACACCTCCGTTCTGCTTTCCGATGTGGATGTGAAGATATTCAAGAAGCTTGGCGTCAATCTGACATGCGAACCGATTTATGAGGAGAAAAAAAGATTTACCATTAATTCAGGAAAAAGCGACACCGTAACTGGCGTGGCTCCGGATATCACACTGCGGTGTCTTTCCTTTATGAAATGCCCGGGGCTACTGGCCTCAATCTTTTCCTATAAAGCCGATTCCCATTTAATCCGAAACAGCAGAACCAGGGAGATTGCCGCCGCCATATAGTTGGAGAATAAATTCCCCAGAATACGGAATAATAGGCGAAGCTTTCCGTTGCCAGTATAAACAGGTAACGGAGCAGCCATATTCGCAGCAGCCCCACCACCATGGGAACCTTCGTCCTTCCCAGTCCGATAAACTCCTGGACTACCATGCAGATTCCGAAACCAACGACGGAATACGTGTAAATATATAACGCGTGATTTGCGATCTCAGCACATCCTGCTGGCGCGTAAACAGGGTCGTCAAATGGGACGAGGCCGGTACTATAATGGAAATAATAAGGACAGCCGTGATCGCCTTGCCGCATCCGGTCGCAACCATTTTCTTCGCCCGCGCGCCTGTCCCGCGCCCGGCT